>Ga0209221_1000001_pt1 | contig 222443 bp, 175 predicted proteins | sample BlaSpr_A8_Ref_O2_FD_187989 | JGI IMG/M metagenome (GOLD analysis project Ga0209221, IMG submission 187989) | Forest soil microbial communities from Thunder Bay, Ontario, Canada - Black Spruce, Ontario site 2_A8_Ref_O2 (SPAdes) (version 2) | ecosystem: Environmental > Terrestrial > Soil >...
TTGTTACGGTGCGAGGCTACGTCGCAGTTATCTTCTTGTCAAAGCAATGTTCAATACTAATTTCCTTCCGAACGACGTGCGCGAGCCGGAACGTGCAGCGCAGGGATGGCGCGATACGGGACTTCACGGGTGATTCGGCTGCGCGCGAGGCCGATGAAGAAAGGGAGAGAAAGTGGTGAGACCGGCAAGTTTGTGCGCTTCGTACAAAGAGAGCGGGCGCTTGGTGTCGAATTGATACATGGATTGAGTGCACTTATGAAACGAAAAGCCTGTAAGTTGCGGCTGCGACGGTAGTAATAGGGCAATTGGTACTACCCGGCTATTGCGGCGCACGTCCGCGGACGTCAAGATTATGGGTATAGCCGAACCGCAACGGAGCCGCCGGGCGATATGGGACCGGCGCGCGCACATCCGCGCGGACAACGGCTGCGATTCAATGCCGGGGGGGCACAGCGGCAATGCAGCAAATTCCAATCGATGGTGTGAAGAGTAATGGCTGATTCCGCCGGACGCGATCAAGCGACGGTGCTGGAAGTCCCGGTGACGATTCAAGGGGCGAAGCACGTCGAGGGATCTGAGCAGCGCCAGATATTTACGGAGACGGCCAAGACGACCATCGTCTTCGGCAACGGCGCGGTGGTGAATCTGAGCTCGAAAGTGACGCAGGGGCAGTGTGTTTTTCTGCGCAACGAGCGTACCGGAAGAGAAATTCTGTGCAAGGTGTTGGAGTGGCGGCAGGTGGCCGAGTCGGGTTACGTGGACCTGGAATTCACGACGCGCGACCCAAATTTTTGGGACGCTCCGGTGATGCAAGAGCCTGCGGTTGTGACTCCTGTGATACCCGCTTCGACTCCTGCGGCGAAACCTGCTGAAACGCAAGAGAAAGTGCTGGGGGTGTCCGACCCTACTCCGGATGCGGTGCCGGTTGCGCAGAGCAGCGCGCCGGCTGGTGAAGTGGCTCCTGCGGTTTCGGCGGAGACTGCCGCGGCTGCGGATGCGGCTTCGGTGGAGCGCGCCGCGCGGCTGACCGAAATGATGGAAGACCCGCCGGAGACTGAGGAAGAAGCGGCGCAAAACGACACGAAAGACGCGGAGCTGCTGGCCGCGCTGATTGCCAAAGACCCCAAACGAAAACCGAAGCGCGAAGCCGCGCCTGCGGAAACGAAAGAGTCCGGATTCGATGCGATGTCCGAGGATCGGGCGGAGCAAGGCGAGGCGGGCGCGCACGTCGAAAACGAGAATGACGGCGAGCGTGACGGAAAAGCGAAGCTGATTGCTAGGCTTCGGCCGGTGGCTCACCGGCTGCACAGATTTACGTACGGGAAGGGCGCGATTCAAGTGGGAATCGCGGCGTCGTTCTTGCTTGTGGTGTTGCTGGGAATGGCGTGGCATTCGCACCGAGTTAAGGTTCGCAACAGCAAGCAAGCGGCGACGGCAGCTCTGGCTCAAGCCAAACACGACGCGGCGGCGCAGTCGCCGGCAACGACGGGAAAGCCCAGTGGCGAGAGCGAAGCGCCCGCGCATGGCAACAATTCTGGAGCGACGCCGGCGCAAGCGGCGCAGAAGATTCAGCAGCAGACTGGCGCGTCCGCGGCGAGTGCTGCGAACGCGAATAACGCCACCGCTTATTCCGCACCTTCGGGCGTACTTTCAGCCACAGCTGCGAGCGCGGCGCCGACCGTGGCTTCTGCCGCACCCAAGTTGCACGTGCGCGACATCGCACCTGACGCTGAGCTGGATGCGTCCGGCCAGCCGAAACGTCGCCACACGAAAGGGCCGAACGGCGGAGAAACGATTCCGGCAAGAATTGTGGCGCAGCCTCCTCCGGCCATTCCGAAATGGGCGAAGGGGCTGGACACGGACGGCGTTGTGACGGTGGACGCGTTGATTGATGAGAAGGGAAATTTGCGCGCGACCAAAGCGCTTTCTGGTCCGCGCGTGCTGCAGCACGAAGCTGAACGAGCCGTGGCGCTGTGGATATTCGAACCGGCGCTCACGGACGGGAAGCCTACCGCGACGCATATGGTCCTCACGGTGCAATTCCAGAGATAACCTTAGCGAGTCTGCGGCGCCTGAACTGCAAGATCGTCCTTCAGCGACTGAAACCGCGCGTACTTTTCTACGTTTGCGTCGTGGCTGAAGCCACGAACTACAAAGATCTCGAAGCAACGTCAGAGGCTGGCGGTCTGAGGACCGCCGCTACACACTCAACTGCTCCGACGAGTTGAGTATCTGGACTGTTCCCCGGAAAGCAGATCCCTGCCTGCGGCAGGCAGGCCTCTCTGCGTCCCGCGCCCGTCCCGCGACTGCGGAACGGGAAAGCAAAAGCGCGGGACTCCGTGCGGGATGACACCCACGGCATCTCTTGTGACGAGCTGCGACTACGCGGTGGCGGTGAGTTCGCGGCGATAGACGATCTGGCCGGCTACGATTGTGGCTACGGGGGCGCCGCGGAAGGTGCGGCCATTGAAGGGGGTATTGCGCGACTTGCTGGGAGATTCGGATGCGTGGTACGTCCAGGCGAGGTCGGGCGAAAAAATGGTGATATCGGCAGCGCCGCCGACGGCGATTTTTCGTTCGATTCCCAGGACGCGCGCGGGGCCGGTGGTGAAAAGCTCGACCAGGCGGGGGAGCGAAATTTTTCCGGTGTGCACGAGTTCGCCGAGCGTGAGGGCAAGCGCGGTTTCGAATCCGATGATGCCGAAGGGCGCGCGATCGAATTCCACGTCTTTGCTGGCGGGATGATGCGGGGCGTGGTCGGTGGCGATGGCGTCCACGGTGCCGTCGGCGAGGCCCACGATGAGCGCGGCGCGATCTGCGCGCGAGGCTAGCGGCGGATTCATTTTGTAATTCGTGTCGTAGCGGACGTCTTCATCGCAGAGCGTGAAATGGTGCGGCGTGACTTCGCAGCTGACGTTCATGCCCAATTTTTTGGCGTGGCGCACGTATTCGAGGGCACCGGCGGTGGACGTGTGCGCGATGTGCAGGCGCGAGCGCGTGAGAATGGCGAGCTCGACGTCGCGCCCGGCGCAAATGGATTCCGATTCCGCGGGGATGCCTCTCAGGCCGAGGCGGATGGAACGCGGGCCTTCGCGCATCACGCCGCCGGCGAAGAGCGAGGGATCTTCGCAGTGATCAATCACCGGTAGATCGAGTGCGTTGCAGTAGTCCATCACCTGGCGCATCAGGCGCGCGGTGGCGACGGGTTTGCCGTCGTCACTCACGGCGACGATTCCGGCATCTTTCATCGCGGCGATTTCGGCGAGGGCTTCACCTTTGCTGCCAACCGAGGCCGCGCCAATCGGCCAGACGCGCACGGCGCCCGTAGCGGCGGCGCGATCAACGATGGAGCGCGTGAGGGACGCGTTGTCATTTACCGGCTGAGTGTTCGGCATGCAGCACACGGCTGTGAATCCGCCGCGAGCGGCCGAGCGCGTGCCAGTTTCGATGGTTTCGGACATTTCCTGCCCCGGCTCGCGCAGATGACAGTGCAGATCAATGAAACCCGGCGCGACAATCATGTCAGTGGCGTCGAAAACTTCGGCGTCCGGCGCAGATAAATTGGCACCAATTCTGGTGATGCGAGCGCCCTCGAGCAGCACATCGTTTGTAGCATCGGTTTTCGTCGCGGGATCGAGCACGCGGCCATTCTTGATTAGCAGCAGGCGATCGTTAGTGGTTGGCATGATTGAGCCTCATTGCGCCTTGTCAGGAACTTTGGCGGGCGGTGGTTCCACGGCGGCGCCGCCGACGAGATGGTAGAGCAGGGCCATGCGGATGGCGAGGCCGTTGGTGACCTGTTCGAGAACGCAGGATTGCGGCCCGTCGGCGACGGCATCGTCAATTTCCAGGCCGCGAATCATGGGGCCGGGATGCAGCACAAGAGCGCTGGCCCGCGCGAGCCGCAGGCGCTGCGGCGTGAGTTGATAGCGCAGGATGTATTCCTCGGCGGCGAGCGCGGGTTCGTGCAGACGTTCGGTTTGCACACGCAGCGCGATGATCACGTCCGCCTGGTCGAGCGCTTCGTCGATGCGCGTGACGCGGCGCACGTTGGGCGCGAGAGTTTCCAGCTCGCGCGGCACCCACATGGCGGGACCGCACAGCGTGATGCGCACGCCAAATTTGCTGAGCAAGTGAATATTGGAGCGGGCCACGCGGCTGTGCAGCACGTCGCCGAGGATGGTGAGGTTCCAGCCTTCGAGCTGGCCTTTGCGATCGCGGATCGTGAGCGCGTCGAGCAGGGCTTGAGTGGGATGCTCGTGCGTGCCGTCTCCGGCATTTACGATGGGTACGCCGAGGCGGTCGGCGACAAATTCGGGCGCGCCCGATGAACTGTGGCGAATGACGATGCCGTCGGGACGCATGGCTTCGAGCGTGCGCACGGTGTCGAGAAGCGACTCGCCTTTCTTCAGGCTGGACGATTCGGCCTGGAGATTCATGGTGTCCGCGCCGAGGCGAGCGGCAGCGGTGGCGAAACTGATGCGCGTGCGCGTGGAGTTTTCGAAGAAGGCCAGCGCGACCGTCTTGCCGCGCAGGGTGGCTAATTTTTTGAGAGGATGACGCTGAAATTCCTGGAAAGGTTTAGCCTGATCGAGAATAAAAGAAATTTGTTCGCGGGTGAGGTCTTCGATTCCGAGCAGGTGTTCCAGGCGCTGCAGCACTTTTTCCCTTTAGTTACGGTTGTTTCCGGCCTCCGCGAGGATTGCCAGGTTTCAGGGAACGCGATCCACGAGCACGACGCGTTCATCGCCATCAATTTCTTTCAAGTGTACTTCCACGATTTCAGTGTCGCTGGTTTGCACCGAGTTGCCGATGAAAGTGGCCTCGATGGGCATTTCGCGATGGCCGCGGTCAATCAGCACGCAGAGGCGAATGCGCTTGGGGCGGCCCAGATCGAACAGACCGTTCATGGCGGCGCGGATGGTGCGGCCGGTGTAGAGCACGTCGTCAACGATCACTAGGTCGCGATCATCCACGTTGAAGTTGATTTCGTTCGAGTGCACGACGGGTTGCGGGCCGACGGTGGAGAGATCATCGCGATACAGAGTAATGTCAATCGTGCCTACCGGAATTTCCACGCCGGAGAAATCTTTGACGGTTTTCGCCAGGCGTTCGGAGAGCGGAACGCCGCGGCGACGGACTCCGATTAGCGCAAGATCCTGAGTGCCGCCACTTTTTTCCACGATTTCATGGGCTAAACGCTGGAGCGTGCGGCTGATTTCTTCCGCGGAGAGGAGCTGTCTTTTTTCTACGACGCGCATCTGGCGCATCATCCTAGCATAGACAGCGCGAAGTTCGCAGCGCTCGAATCTCGTAGGGCTTGCGACATCTTAATCGTAGCCAGGGCTCCGAAATGAGCCGTTCGGCGTGAGTGCCGACGTCCCGTTTGCGGGCACTAATCGTATTTCGACCATAAAGTCGCGTTCTCCCGTGCTACCTACATTCGCTGCCTCACGCAGGCCCCACAGGTTACGAAACTCATGGATATTTGCGATGTCGTAATGGATTTCCAAAAAATGGTCGTGCCCCCAGACCAGCTTTCCGCCGGTCATTGGGTCCGCGCGAAATAGTGGATGCTCCGACTTATGGACCGAAGCCCCTTTTAGAACGATGTACACGTTCGAGTCAACTCCGCCACCGGCGGCCGGTCCATACGTATCCGTCACTAACACTGCGTCCAATTGGCCATTCGGGGCGGTGACGCGCAGCGTTTCCGAGGACTTCGGAAATACGGCGTCAGGTCGGTCATCGCACGCGGACAAAACGAGGAGCCCGGACACAATGATAAAACCGATGGCTGCTCCGCAACGCCTCTTCATGAAAACAGTTTACCGAACGGACTCCGCTAATGGAGAGAGTACGCTACCGTCATTGCTCTACAATTAACGAGTCGAGTTGTAATTGATTCCGAGGCTAGGGCCCGCTTCATCGCGTAATCGGAAGCTTACTTTCCGGGCGCGCTCAAATCTTGACCGGCGTGATAGACTGAGCGCATTGTGAGTTCGCCGGCGCCGGCACGCAGCCCTCAACGGCCCGCTTCAGTTGACCTCCGGGTCAGCGTTGGTACCCTTAGTTTAAAAAACCCCATCATTGCTGCCAGCGGCACTTTTGCTTATGGAGTGGAGTTCGCCCATATGGTGGACTTAAACCGCCTGGGCGGATTCGTGGTGAAGGGGCTTTCGGCGCAGCCGATGGAAGGCGCGGCGGCGCCCCGGATCTGCGAGACAGCCAGCGGGATGGTAAACGCCATCGGGCTGCAGAATATCGGAGTGCGGGCGTTTGTCGCCGAGAAGCTGCCACTGCTGCGTCGTTACAACACTGCGGTGATTGCCAACGTCTTCGGGCATGCGATCGCGGACTACGTGGAAGTGATCCGAGTTCTGGAGGATGCCGAGGGGCTGGCCGGCTACGAACTGAACATTTCCTGCCCCAATGTGGAGCGCGGGGGAATCGAATATAGTACTGACCCCTCCCTGACAGCTGCCGTTGTGGGAGCTGCGCGGGCTGCGGCGAAGCGCCCGCTGTGGGTGAAGCTCTCACCAAACGTTAATATGATTGGAGTTAGCGCAAAAGTGTCCGAAGCGGAAGGAGCGGATGCTGTAGTAATAGCGAACACCTACCCTGCACTGTGTATAGACGCACACAACCGGAGGTCCCGTCTCGGTAGTACGACGGGAGGGTTGTCGGGCGCGGCCATAAAACCTATAACCATGAGGCTGGTTTACGAAGCTTGCCGAGTTGTAAAGATCCCGGTAGTCGGACTCGGAGGCATTGAAAAACCGGCAGATATCGCTGAGTACGTGCTAGCTGGCGCCTCGGCGGTGGAAGTAGGCACGGCCCACTTTGTGGACCCGCGGGCTTCTGAACGGCTCGTAAGCGGTCTGGAAATGTGGTGCCGGGACGAAAACACATTTGAAATCAGCAAGTTACGGGGGGCTCTACAGCGATAAACTGATTGCCACTGTACCCCGGGACAGGTAAAATTTAGGCTGATTTCAAACAAGGGTCAGGTGCTTATGAGACGTAAGATATTCGCGGTTCTGCAGTCGGTGTTCTTAGGATTGGGTCTGCTCGCGGTTACCGTGCCCGTGAATCCAGCGGCGCCGGGAAAATCGGGCAACCCTTCTCCTGCAGAGGTCGCGCTTGGCATCACTCCGGTTGTTAAGAACCCCCTCGATAAGACGACTCATCAGGAGAAGCCGCTAGCTGTGTGGGAATGCACCACCAGCTGGTACGGAGACGATTTCGACGGCTTGCCGACCGCTAACGGCGAGACCTACGATATGTACGCGGATACTGCCGCCCACCCCACGCTTCCGCTGGGGTCCATCGTGCGCGTTGTGAACATGCGGAACCACCGCAGCCAGGTGGTCCGGATCAACGACCGGGGACCGTACGTGGAAGGACGCGAATTAGATGTTTCCTACGAAGTGGCACGTAAGTTAGGATTCGACCAGCACGGGCTTGCAAAAGTCCGGCTCGAACTCCTAAAGGTGCCAACACGCCCGGCAACAGCGCATCCCGGAAACTGATCGTCGCATTAGACCTGGACCGGCTTGGTCCAGCGACTGCTTTGGCGCGGAAACTGCGCGGAGCAGCCGGGATGTTTAAAGTGGGTGCGCAGCTCTTCACGTCCGAGGGTCCGCGAGCGGTTACGAAGCTTGCGGACCTCGGGTACGACGTCTTCCTTGACCTGAAATTCCATGACATTCCGAATACTGTCGCGCATGCGGTGGCCGCGGCTGTGCGGCTGCCACGCGTGCGTTTGATGACTTTGCATGCGCCCGGCGGGCTGGCCATGATGAAGGCGGCGCGCGAGGCTGCGGGGACGAAGAAAAACCGTCCGGCGCTGCTGGCGGTGACGGTGCTGACCAGCTTCGACGAGCCGGCGCTGCGGGAAATTGGGATGGAAGGGTCGCTGGGGTCGCGCGTGGTGGCGCTGGCGCGGCTGGCTCGGACGGCCGGGATGGATGGGGTCGTTTGTTCGGCGCTGGAGGCCCCGGCTGTGCGGCGCGAGTTTGGGCCTGACTTCAAGATCCTGGTGCCGGGAGTGCGGCCTGCTTCGGCTGCTACGAACGACCAATCGCGCATTGCGACTCCGGGAGATGCGGTTCGCGCAGGGGCTGATTACCTGGTGGTGGGCCGGCCGATCACCGCGGCGCCGAATCCACGCGCGGCTGCGCTGGAGATTGTGGCGGAGATTGCGGGCGCCGAGCGGCAGAGGGCTGTGGCGTAGTCACATCGCGAACACTTCAAAAGCTCTGCTTGTTGGGTTCGTTTCCGGTCGGCGCGCTGATCGGCAGTTACATGAGAGTGGCCCAGCACTCCCTCCAAAACACGCTGGACCCGTTGAGATCGTCCAGCGGAATGCAAGGCTGTGCTATCCTCCAGCGAAAATATGAAGAAGATTTCATCGGAAGACGTTAGCAAGGAAGTCCATCGCTTCTGGGCCATCTTATCGGGGAACCTGGCGGACAAACTTGAGGAGATGTACTCGCCTAGCGCCATCGTTTTCACGGGCAAAGCTAAACGCAGCGAGTCGGCGAAATTAATGGCAGCACGGAGATCTCGCCACCGCCCCGGACCCGGTCTCTCTTCCAGAGCAGAAGTAGGTTCAATCGATGTCCAAATTGTGGGCCCGGACGTCGCCATTGCCGCCTACACGTACAGCTTCAACACACAAAAAATTCTCGGCAACGGCGGCAAAGTGCAAATCAACACGTCCTTCGGACGAGCAACGCAGATTTTCCAGCGCGCCGAGGATGGCGCACTTCGCATTGTTCATGAGCATCTGAGCGCTGCGGCGCCTCCCGCTATGGAGAAAGCTGGCGAATGACAGAACCGCGAGTACCGGCAAACAGAACCTGACGCGTCTAGAGGCGAGCAAAGACTTGGATGGTTCGAAAGCGTATGCCCTGCTGGGCGAATAATGAGCAACATTCCATCTGACGATGTCCGGGCTGAAGTGAAAAAGTTCTGGGATTTCCTTTCCCGAAAACTGAAATCTCAATTCGCGGAGATGTACGTTTCCTCGGCAAGCGTTTTTGCGGCAGACGCGCGGCGGATGGAACCGGCACGCCTGATGCTGGTGCGGCGTGAGCGCGAGCTATTGGGTCCTGCATCGTTCGTGGCAACGAAGCTCGGCTCGATTGACGTGCAGGCTCTGGGAGCGGACCTGGCTATAGCTTCTTACCCATTCCACTTGTCAATCACTCGGACGCGCGCAAATGGCAAGCGCTATCAATCGGAAGTTCCCCACGGGCGCGCCACGCAAGTCTTCCAGCGTGATGAAAAGGGCGTGCTGCGAATTATTCACGAACACATGAGCTCGGCCGAGCCTGTTTCCACGAAAGAGTTGCCAGCAACGGATCCGCCCAAGCGCGTCTGACCAACATCCGAACCGCGTTCATCGCGCAATCCATCCCTGTTCTTCTTGTCATGGTTTGCTCTGATTGCCGGCGACGAGTTCCGTTCAATTTATCGGGGTGGCGTTGCTCAGATCGAGGTTCATTGAGTTTTGGCCGGCTTTTAGTTGCACGGCTTGGCCCCAGTTGAGCGCTTGGTTGTTGTAGCGGGCGGAGATCATCAGGTAGTAGGTACCCGGTGGCACACCGGGGAAGGTTCCGTTGCCGTTGGCGTCGGCGCGGACGGCTGAGGCTGCGTCGGCTTTGATCGCGTCAGTGACCTTCTGACATTCCGGCGTCTTGCTGGTGCAGGTGCTGGCCACAAATTTGTACACCGTCATTCCCGCTGGGACCGATACGCCCCCATTCGCGATTGCGTTTGCGTAGCTGTGGCGCAATAGCACGTAGGGACGCCCGCCTAGGGGATTCGCAGCGCCGGGTTGCGCGGGAAATTTGGAGGCGATGGATAGAATCGCGTTGCCCAGGGGCTTATCCGGAGTAGAGAGGCTGCCGCCTAAATTGTCTGGCGCTCCTCCGCGATTCCCTGCGGATGCATTCGTCGCGATCGCCGCGCCGCCTGCAGGAATTGTCGCGCTGGGAGTGAGCACGGCCAGGTTGCAGGATTGCTCCATGGGAGCGAAAGTGAAGTCGCCGTCATCGTTCTGGCCGGTAACGGTGCGTCCGTGGACCTGATACGCGCCGGTGGCGCCGGGATCGAGCGACCCGTCCGGCTTAAAAGTGAGAGTGAGCGGATGATCGGACGCGTTCACGTGGATCACCGCCTTGGTCCCGTCTGCAACGACAGTATAGGGATAGGCGCGGGCAGCATCTGGGCCGCAGCCCAAAACCGCTGACTCCGGGAAAAACTGCACGCTGAATCCCGTGGAAGCTGCGTAGATGCCGCGCATGCGAATGCCGGGCAGCGTCGGGGGGCCTTTGTCGCCACCGAACATCGCTTTAAGCAGATCAGTCTGCATCGTTTGCACGCCGACTCCGGCATCCTTCGAAGAGAGGTTTTGGGCGGCGCACGTGGCTGTTTTAGAAGCGAATGTGGTGTGGCCGCCGCCGGAATTTATGTGGCCGTAGTAGGGCTGGCCGTTGCTGTAGAGTTCTGAAGTCGAAGACGCCTGTTGATTCGAGAGGGATATTCCATACTTGTCCGTGTATCCGCTGCTGGCGTTGGGGTCTGGTCCGTCGCTTTTGTAACCGCTGGCAACGACCCCGTCTATCGTCAGCGGGCCGGGGCCGACGATGGTGCCATCGGCTTTGAGGGTGAGGACGAGCGGCTTCGGGGTGGTGTCAATCACGATGACGGTGCGGTCGTTCTTGAATTCGATTTTATAATTGTGTTGATCGGGCGAGAGAAACGCGCAGTTGACCAAGACGCCGCCGTCAATAAAATCCAGTCGCCATTTGCCGGGGCCTTCGAAGACGCCGGCCATGTTCGGGCCGGAGGGCGGCTCCTTGGCGGCGGAGGGAAGAACCTGGCCAACCATCTGGCTGAACGCGCCGAGGACTGAATTGCCCGTGCAGGTTGCGGGAAGCCTTCCGGAAGTGACGCAGCGTGTAATCGCGCGCTCTTCCGGGGTCTTGGGTTTGTGCGGCTGTCCGTAAATGGCGGGCTGCGTGGCGGCGTTCAGCTGCTGGGTGGCTTTTTTCTCGTTGGCGTTGAACGTGTCGTCCTGTTTCTTCTGAAAGGCCTTCGCCGCGGCGATCTGTTTTGCGGTGGGCTCCTGGCAGGTAGGCAGAAGTTTTTTCAGCGCGCCGCGGGTCATGGAGGTGTAGGTGTTGATGCCCGTGGGCGTGAGGTGATCAGGATGCGCGACCATGCATGTGGAGGTGTCAGAAGTATCGCGAATGTTGCAGCCTTCGAGGTAGATGTGCTCGCCGCTGCAAACATAGGTCACGCCAATAATAATTTCCTGCGCGTTGCAGATGGCGGCCGCGAAAAGCGTCAGCAGAGTGGCCACGCAAATCTTTAGCGCGAGACGGGTGCTAGCAGCGCCGTAGTCCGAACGAGGAAGACTCATTTCAACTCCCAGATGATCGCCGAGCGAGTGGTGCAGGCCCAATGCGCGCGCGCCGCCAGATTTTGCTAGCTGTTAACGGGGCGCTTCGATTGTGGACACCCATTACGCTATGCGTAAAAGCGCGAGGAAAACCGTCATGAGTTGACGTTGCAGTGAGTGGCGGCGGAGAGGTTTGCCGCGCGGGACAAACACCGCTTCGGGGGTTAAGGCTCGTCTATTTGCGGGGCGTGACGGCGGCCCCTTCGATCCTGGCGCTGCCAGGAGCTCAGGAAAACCTGAGGCCCCGCCCTTCCCTGCAGGCCTGATCAACATCCGAACTGCGTTTACTCCGCTGACCCGTCGGTGGTTAATGTGCGGCCGAGCTTGGCGTGTAGCCTGTGACGCCGAGTTGCCAGAAGAGGAAGGCAACTTCATCGCCTAGTTCGATGTCGCGCTGGGATTTGGTGGAGCCCAGCCCGTGGCCAGCGTCGTAATCCACGCGCAGCAGGATTGGCTTACCGCTGCTGGTCGCGGCTTGCAGGCGCGCCGTCATTTTCGCGGCTTGCCACGGGGCGACGCGCGGATCGTTCACGCCAGTGGTTAGAAGAACCGCGGGATAGGGCGTATTGGGTTTGACGTGTTGATATGCGTCCATCGCAAATAGCGCCTTGAATCCATCCGGTTCCTTCACCGTTCCAAACTCCGGAATATTTGCAGGACCGCTGGCCATGGTTTCCGAGCGCAGCGCGTCTGAATCGCCGACGCGAATCAGCGCGGCGCCAAACATTTCAGGACGTTGCGTGATAGCGCCGCCGATGGTGATTCCTCCGGCGCTGGTTCCCTCTCCGGCCAGATGAGCCGCGGAAGTGTATTTGTGTTCGATCAGGTATTCTCCCCCGGCAATAAAATCGTCAATGGTGTGCTGCTTGGTCAACTTTTGTCCGGCCTGGTGCCAATCTTCTCCGTACTCACCGCCGCCGCGCACGTGCGCGAAGGCACGCACGCCGCCGTGCTCCAGAAATACCAGCATGGTTGGATCGAAGTACGGATCGTAGTTGATGCCGTAGGCGCCGTAGCCAGTGAGCCATGTGGGATGCGAGCCGTCGAGCGCGAGACCGCGCTTGTGGATGATGGAAAGCGGAATCATGGTGCCGTCGGCGCTTTTCGCTTTTACTTCTTCGGATTCGATTTGCGAGAAATCAACCGGGGAAGGCGGAACTAGCGCGGTGTCCGTGAGCTTGTCGGTTTTCGCATCCAGCGAATACCACAGCGGTGATTTGGTCCAGGAAGTGAGTTCCAGCCATGCGCCGGACTCACGCGGACTGGTGACGAGCGATTGAATCGCGCCGTAGAATGGCAGGTTTACGGGCTGAATGTTGCCGCCGCTGTATGGCAGGCGGCGCAAACGGCCGATGCCGCCATCGAGATCCTGTATATAGAGCGCGTCCGCGGCAGCGCCGATGTTGTTGATCACCACTTCACTGGCCGGCACCGCAACCGCGGCATGCGCCAGATCGGGCGAGCTAAGGCTGGTGCGCAGAACTTTGAAGCGTGAAGCGTTCTTGTGCGAGAGCAGATAGATTTCGGCGGCGTGCACATCGAAGCCGGTGACTTCATCGGTCTGGTCCACGACTTTCTTCCAAACAGTTTTCGCGCCGGGATTGGCGTCGAACGGTATGGCATAAATATCAATCTCGCGTTTCACACCGTGGATGACGAGTCCGAGCACGAAATCCGGCGCGCCCGGCGAAAAGGCCGCTATCGTAAAATCGTTCTCGTCCACGTTGACGCCTGGATTTGCGCCGAAACCAAAGACGAGCGGCTCGCTATCCGGGTCGCCGCCCAGCGTGTGGCGATACACTTTCAGCTTCTGATATTTCGCGGTAGGAGGCGCGTCGGCACTGAGTTTTTGCGCGCGCGTATAAAAGAAAGATTTACCGTCGGGCAGCCAACTGGGGGAACCAAACTCGGCGCGGTCAATGCTATCAGGCAGCACCGTGCCGGTAGCGCTTTGCAGGACGTGCAGGACGCTTTCTTCCGAGCCGCCCAGTGAAATTCCGTAGGCGACGTAAACGCCGTCAATAGAGGGCTGGAAATAATCAATGGAGTAGTGCTTGCCGTCGGCGGTGGTCATCTTTTCGGTATCCACCAGCAGGCGTTCGGGCGAACTGAGCGTGTCGCGCGTGAAGAGCTTGCGATTGTCGGAGCCGGGCTCCGTCTTGTAATAAAAATAATGACCGCCCCACACTTGCAGCCCGGAAACTGTGTTGCCGGCGTTATCTAGCGACTTAATGCGCGCGAGCAATTCATCGCGGCCGGGAATGCGGGCGAGCACAGCGCGCGTGTAATCGTTCTGCGCTTTCATCCAGGCGATGACTTCGGGGTCGGAGGTGTTCTCCAGCCAGCGGTAGGGATCCACCACTTTGGTGCCAAAGTAATCTTCAGTCACCGGGCGCACCGGTGTATTCGGCAATTGCGATTGCGCGGAGGCCACAGCCGGGATGAGTAGCAGGAGCGGAAGCACCAAGCCGATAACTCGTCGCATCAGATTGTCCTTGGCGGTGATTGGATTATTGGCAGCGTAAGACCATAGCTCGTTATTGCGGGTAGGCTCAAGTTGTTTGTTGCGGCTTCAGGCGAAAGTCCCGGGCTGCCGGAGGCCTACTCGTAGCGCAGCGCGACCATGGGATCGAGTTTCATGGCGCGGCGTGCGGGCGCGTAGCAGGCCCAGAAGCCAATGGCCGCGAGCAGCAGAGTCGCGGTCAAGTAGGTAAGCGCGTCGGTGGGGCTCACTCCCACCAGAATCGTGGCCATCGAGCGCGTGAGCGCCCAGGCCAGCACCGCGCCAGACAGCACGCCTGCGATCACCAGCATCAATCCCTGCTGCAAAACCAGCTGCAAAATATCGCGACGGCCTGCGCCTAGCGCCATGCGGATGCCGATCTCGTGAGTACGCTGGCTCGCGGCGAAAGAAACAACGCCATAGACGCCGACCACAGCCAGCGCGAGTCCAAGAAATCCCATCGCCGCAGCCAGGATTGCCCCAACCTGGAAAATGAAGAATCCATTTCCTCCGGAGAGCGACTGGCGCATGGTCTGGACGTCGGTGACCGGCATGTTGGGGTCGAGCGCACGGACTTCGTTTTGCATTTCGGCGATCATGGTTTCCGGCGGCAGCGAAGAGCGCACCTGCAAGGTGCGGTACGCCGTGTAATTCTGCGCGAGGGGAACGAAAAAATAAGGCTTTTTATCAAAGCCGATGAAGATGAATTTGCCGTCGGCCGCCAATCCCACGACTTCAATGAAGGGTCCGGTGGCGCTCTTCAGGCTGAAGCGCTTCCCAAGCGGGTCCTGTTTGGGCCAGAATTGCTGCGCCATGGTCTGATTCACGACGGCGACGAGCGGGGCTTTGTCGTCGTCATTTTCCCTGAATACACGGCCGCGCAGCAATGGGACTCGCATCGTGTCGAAATAGGATTCGTCCACATGGTTGTAAATCACCACCGGTGGCGGCTGGCCGGGAGTGGGCGGTTGTCCTTCGACGTACATCACGCTCCCATCCTGTACGCCACCCATGGGCAGACTAAACGCGAGACTCGCTGATTGCACCCCGGGCAAGGCGCGGACTCTGGCTTCGAGGTCGTGATAGAACGTCTTGGTGCGGGCGTCGTCGTAACCAACTTCGCGCGGGTCGAGGGTCAGATTAAGCACGTGGTCAGCGTCGAATCCCAGGTAGGCGTGCTGCGCGCGCATGAGGCTGCGCACGAATAGTCCGGCGACTATCAAAAGCACGAGCGAGCCCGCTACCTGCGCCACCACCACCAGACTGCGGAGACGGTGGTTGCCAGCTCCCGCGGTATCACTTCTGCCGCCGCTTTGCAGCACGCTATTCACGTCCGCACGTCCAGCGCGCAGCGCCGGCCACAAACCGACGATGGTGCCGGTGAAAAGAGCGGCTGCCATCGCGTACGCAAATACGCGCCAATCGAAACCGAAATCCACGTGGATGGGAATTCTGCCAGCCGGGAGGATCGAAACAACTGCGCCGCTGGCCCACACTCCGAGCGTGAGCCCGCCGACCCCGCCGAAAAGCGCCAGCAGGATACTCTCGGTGAGCATCTGGCGGAGCAACCGCCAGCGATTCGCACCCATAGCCGCGCGAATGGCCATTTCGCGTTGCCGCATGGTGGCGCGGACTAGCAGAATATTTGCGACGTTCATGCAGGCCAGCAGCAGCACCAACCCCGCCAGCGCCAGAAATACGCCGGCGATAAAGGGAACGATATTGTTCGGGAATGGCTGCGGCCGCGCCAGTCTTTCCAGAACAAGGTGAACGGAAATTCCCTTGTCTGTTGCGGGATATAGCTCCGCCAAGCGTGCTGTGAGCACATTCATCGAACTTTGCGCTTGTTGCGGGCTTATGCCCGGCTTCAGCCTCGCCAGCACGGTCAACGAGCGGGAGGTGCGGTCGCTCCAGAACGTGGCCGCATCCTGCGCGGGCATCATGTTCAGCGGGATGTAGCCGTCCGCGTCCAGGGGGAATTGCGTGCCCTGAAATCCCTTTGGCGTCACTCCGATGATTGTGGCCTCTTGCCCGTCAATCAATGCCTGCTTGCCTATGACATCGGGATCTCCGCCAAACTTTTTTTGCCAGAAGTCATATCCCAGCACGATGTAGGGAGTTTTGCCTCCTGCCTCTCCCTCGGCCGGAAAGAACAGCCGACCCAGCGCCGGCTGGACGCCGAGGCCAGAAAAATAATTTCCGGTCACATAGCTATAGACGAACTGATTTGCTTTGCCGCCATAGCTAAGGCCGCCGAAATTGACTTGGGAGGCAAACACATCGGAAAACACATCGGACTGTTTCCGAATATCGACGAGTTCGGAATAGGAAAGCGTGTAGATGCCCAGAGTGTCGCCCTGCACCTGCGCGGCCAGCACCATGATCTGGTCGGGTGATTTCACCGGCAGCGGCCGCAGCAGAAGGCCATTCACCAGGCCGAAGATTGCGGTGTTGGCGCCAATACCCAACGTAAGCGTGAGGATCACGATCGCGGTAAGCATGGGCGATTTCGCGAGCATCCTGAAGGCGTAACGAACGTCCTGCCAGAGCGTGGCCATGAAGCCTCCCTTTGCGTTGATTACGGATATGCACGTGTCCACCCTTACGCGTATGCCAGCCATCTATGTGTTGCTAAATAACTTACCGCGATTCGTGTGCCTCTTTCGGGATGCCTGATGAGCGATTCCGAGACGCAGCGTCACGAAAACGGACACCTGCTCGATTGAGCCGGCAGGCTTTCGAGGCGTGCGATTTAATCGCTGGTGGTTTCCTGCTAGCATGGCTGCGTTTGCGCGCACGCCATGGAAACTATCAAACACGTTATCGTCGGGACTGCGGGGCACATTGACCATGGCAAATCCTCGCTTGTGGAAGCGCTGACTGGCACGAATCCAGACCGGCTGGAGGAAGAAAAGCGCCGGGGTATCACGCTGGATTTGGGTTTTGCGATTCTGGAGCTCGAGGGCGTGCGGCTGGGCCTGGTGGATGTGCCGGGGCACGAGCGGTTCGTGCGCAACATGCTGGCGGGTGCGGGCGGGATTGACCTGGTGCTGTTGGTAATCGCGGCGGATGAAGGTATCAAGCTGCAGACGCGCGAGCATTTCGAAATTTGCAGCTTGCTGGGAATTCCGCGCGGAATTATTGCCATTACGAAATCCGATCTCGTGGATGCCGACACGCTGGGACTGGTGCGCCTGGAGATCGAAGAATTCGTGCGTGGATCGTTTTTGGAAAACGCGCCGCTTGTGCCGGTGAGCTCGCGCAGCGGTGCCGGTCTCGATGAACTGAAGGCCGTGTTGCGGCGCGCAGCGCAAGAGGTGGCGGCGAAAGACGCGACGCAGAATTTTCGTTTGCCGATTGACCGCTCGTTTGCGATGAAAGGATTTGGCACGGTGGTGACCGGGACGCTGATTTCCGGCGCGGTGAAATTGGAGGAAGAAGTGGAGTTGTATCCTGTGCGGAAGCGTCTGCGCGTGCGCGGGTTGCACTCCGGCGGGAAGCAGATCGAACGCGCCGTCGCGGGGCAGCGCACGGCCGTGAACCTGGCGGGAATCGAGCACGAAGAAATCACACGCGGCATGGTGCTAGCGCCGGCTGGGCTATTCGACGCGACCCAGCGGGTGGATGCGCGCGTCACGCTGCTGGGTTCCGCGCCGCCGCTGAAAAATCGCGCGCGCGTGCATTTTCATCAGGGCACGGCGGAGGCAATTGCGGAAGTGATTCTGCTGACTGACGCCGACGGCGAACTCGCGGCGGGCGGCTCGGCGTTCGCGCAGTTGCGGCTCGATAAACCGCTGCTGCTGCTTCCAGGAGACCGCTTCATCCTGCGGCGGTTTTCGCCGGTGGTGACGATCGGCGGCGGCACCGTGCTGGACGCGCGCGCGCCACGCCACAAACGGAAGGACGCTACCGTCGCGCCTTTTCTCGGCGTGCTGGAACACGGCACGCGAGAAGAAATTCTCGGCGCTCTGGTGGAGGCCGCGCCGCGAGGCATGACGCTGCCAGAAATCGTCGCGCGCACGGGATGGATCGAATCGGAAGCACGCGCGGTGGCTGAAAAACTCGCGGCCGTGAAGCGCGTGAGGATCCTGGGAAGCGCGCCGATCGTGGTGGCGCCGGCTGAGGCGGTCGCAGCTTGTGCCGCGGCGATTCGCAAGGCAGTGGAAACTTTCCATCGCGCGAATCCGCTGCTGCCGGGAATTCCGAAACAGGAATTGCGCGCGCGGGCGGGGCGTGCGCGCGTGGAAATATTCGAGGCTGCATTGAGCGATCTGGTGGCGGCACGGACGCTGGTGGTGGCTGGCGATCTGGTGGGCCAAGCCGGGCGCGAGATCGCGCTATCAGCCCAAGAGAGCCGCGCGAAGGAATTGATCGAGCGCGAATTCGAGAGCGCGGGGCTGACCGTGCCAGGATTTGCCACCGTGCTGGCGAAGCTGCCGGTGGATGCGCCGCGGGCGCTGAAAATCCTGCAGATCCTGCTGCGCGAAAAAGTGCTGGTGAAGGTTTCCAGTGACCTGGTGTTCCATCGCAACACGCTGCTGAAGCTGCGCGAAATGCTCGCAAAATACCGCAAGGAACGCGGCGCGCGCCTGCCAATCACTGTATTCAAGGAACTTACGGGCATCACACGCAAATACGCCATCCCGCTGCTGGAGTACCTGGACCGCGAACAGGTTACGCGGCGAGCCGGGGACGAGCGTGTTATACTTTGATGCATTGGGTTCCGATTGGCGAATTTGAGGCAGCCGCGGGGTCGTGAGCTGCGATTTGGCATCCAGAGAAGTCTGGAAGGCAGGTGATTCATGGAAGCATTAAGCCCGTTCCATTTGATTATTATTCTGGCAGTGATTGTGCTGCTGTTTGGCGGCAAGAAAATTCCCGAAGTGATGCGCGGACTGGGCGAGGGCATCCGCAACTTCAAAGATGGCATGAACTCGCCGCATCCGAGTTCGCCGAGCGCGAACCCGCCGGCAAATCCTCCGGCCGCTGCGCCCACGGCGCCGCCTCCGTCAGCTGGAACTGAAGAAAAGAAGTAGCGGCGCGACGGCTTCGTTGCTTTGCGAGAAATTTAAGGAGAGAGGTTCTCGCTAGAAGTTTTCTGACGGCGGTTCCGTCCCGCAACTGCGAGACGGGGCCGCCGTTTTCTTTTGCAGCGCGATAGCTATGTTGCGCTGTCTTCCTTCCAGCCGAGCTCTTTCAGCGCGGTCCAGAGGCGCGAGAGCGGCAGGCCCAGCACGTTGAAATAGCAGCCTTGGATGCGTGTGGCGAATCTTCCAGCGATGCCCTGAATGCCGTACGCGCCGGCTTTGTCGAATGGCTCGCCGGTCTGAATGTAGCTTTCGATTTCCTCTTCGGGCATTTTCAGGAATTCCACGCGCGTCTTTTCAACGTGCAGAGCTTCTTTCCCCGTCGCAATGTTGAGCACACAAAGAGCGGTGAGAACTTCATGAGTTTTGCCGCTAAATAGCCGCAGCATCCGTCGCGCGTCGTCGGCATCCTTGGGCTTGCCGAGAATTTGGCCCTCCGCCAGAACGATCGTGTCCGCAGCGATCACAATGGCGTGTTCACCGGCAGCACGCGCGCGCTCGGCAACGGCGTGGGCTTTTGCTTTCGCGACGCGGCGAACGTAATCCTCGGCGGCTTCCTGCGGCAGGCGAGTCTCGTCCACGTCTGCGGGGCGCACTTGAAACACGAATCCGGCATTGCGGAGGACTTCCGCGCGGCGTGGCGACGACGATGCAAGAATCAGTTTCATTGCCGGCTTTTGATTTTGGTGTCCTGTTTAGCGATGCGCGGCAGCTGCGCGCACGCGGCTACGGCTTCAACTTTCGTCCAGCCGAAAAGCCGCGCGAGCTGTATCGGCGCCGAATTCGGACGCCATTCGCAGAATTTCGCGGCGAGTTTGTCACGCGCATCCTCCGGCAAAATGCGCCGCGCCGCCGCTGTCTGCTGCGGAAACGCGCGGCGCGTCAGTTCGTAGCGGCCGGAGGCCCATGCGTTGGTTTCCTGCTCAGCGCCGAAATGAACCACGATCAGCATGCGCTGCAATTCCAGAATCGCGCGCTTGAAGCGAATGTTGCCTGCCTTGGTGTCCATCTTGCACGCGTTGCGCAGCTCCAGAGTGGCGAGCGGCCCGTGCTCTTCGAGCGCTTCCCAGATAATGCGCGCATCATCACGGATGCGCCCCGCGGAATAAAACCGCGCGGAATCACCGGGCGCGACCGCGGCTTCACGCATGGCCAGAAAATGCGGCAGGAGCGGCAGCGAAATGAACGTGCCGCGGCCGCGAAAATATTTCGCGTAAAAGGCGCGGCGGCGGCGCGGCAGATGGTCTTTCCATCGCCACACCATACTTGAATATTTATCCCACTTCCATTTGCCGTGCAGACCGCGCCGCGTAACGGCGTAGTACAGGGACGGCAGAGGGACATTTTTTACGGGGAAAAGCATGCAATAGCCGGTGGCGTCTATGAACTTCACCGCCTCGGCGAACGTGAGTACACGCCGCGGCCAGCGGATTTCGTTTTCGAGCGTGGCATGCTGGCGCATATGGGCAACGAAAAACGTAACACAAGATTGCCGCCGCCACCGGCAACAAACGCGCCCCCTGACTGGCGGCATGATCCCGCCGACGAATGGACCGCACCGCACCGCCGCGAGGCCTGTACGTTCGTACAGGTTGCAACTGTGCAACGGGGCCGTGGCGGATTGTACGCAGGCCAACGTGTCCGGCGTGGCGGCGGGTAGCGAGATAGTCTAGGCTCATGGAGCGGATTGTGTGCCGCGCAATTGCCCGGCGATTCGCGGGCATCGGGATTTGACCGCGTGGCGGCAGAGCTTCCGCAACCGAGCGAGACTAAAAGAAATGGGATTCCTGTTCTACGCAAGCTTCGTGAGATTTGTGCTGGAAGGCGGCTATGGCCACGTGCTGGCGGAGCGTGCGCGCGTGTGGATGAAGGCTGCCGGCATCGTGCCGCCGGAAGAATAGCCGCAGCGTCGTATCGCCAGTCACCGCTTGCAGAATTGCAGAAAGACCGAGGGCCAAGACGATGCAGACGACCAGAGAAGCGCGCGGGGGACGAGGCGTGGACGTGCGCACGCCCGAAATGCTCGGCACGCTGGCCACGCGCGCGCCGCTGATCGAAGATTTTCAGTTCGTGAAATTCCGCGTGGAAGGCGAAGTAGCCCATCTGCGCCTCGATCGCCCCGACCAGAATCTGCTGAACGAGCGGATGCTGATGGAAATCGCCGCGGGCATCAATTCCGTCAGTGAGAAGCGGCAAGTGAAACTGGTGCTGCTGGATTCGGCGGGCAAAACTTTTTCCGGCGGAATCGAGTTGGGCGAATACACGCAACGGCGCGTGTTTCAGTTGTTGGATGCTTTTCACAGCGCGTTTGCAGCGATGATGGACACATCGAAACCGGTGATCGTGGTGGTGAATGGTCCTGCGTACGGCGGCGGCGCGGAGCTGGCGGCTCTGGGCGACCTGGTGATCGCCACGCCCAACGCGCGTTTTGCGCAGCCGGAAATTAAATTGGGTGCGTTTCCTCCGCTGGCCGCGGCCGTGCTGCCCTATATTCTGGGCCCGAAGATGGCGATGGAGCTCGTGCTCACTGGCGAAGCCATGACCGCGGAACGCGCGCGCGAAGTAGGCTTGGTAAATTTTCTGGTGCCGGAAGACAAGCTGGTGGAAAAGGTGAACGAGATTATTGGGCGCGTGACGGCGCAGTCCGGCCCGGTGCTGACCATGGCGAAGAAAGCAATTCTGGGCAGCTTGGGATTGCCGCTGCGCGAGGGTGTGCGCAATTCCATGAAAGTTTTCCTGAACGAGCTGGCCGACCTGGAAGATTCGCAGGAAGGTTTGCGCGCGCTGGTGGAAAAACGCGCGCCGAAGTGGAAGAATCGGTAGCAGCGCACCAACCGTTTTCCGCCGCAGCGTCTTTGCAGCGTGCGGTTGCGCAGCAGCAAGTCCCGCCGAGTATCTGCGCCGCGACTTTTGTAGTGAGAGAAGTTGCCATGCGAGAAATCGAATTTGCCGTCCCGCATAACTCCGATCTGACGCAAGCCATTAAATCGATTGAAAAAATTTGCGCGCAGCACGAGCTGATTCTGGCAATGAAAGGCTCGCTCGCGGCGTATCCCGGATGCATTCATTGGCATTACAAGCGGGAAAAGCAGAAGGGCACTCTGGAACTCACCCTATTCGCGCGCGACCGGCGTGTGTGGGCGAAGGTGCAAGACGGACGAAAAGCGCCCTGGATCGAAGATGCGCTGCCTGCGCTGCAATGGGCGATCGAGCGCTCGTTGGAGGCGCGTGCATCGTGAGTTTTCGCCCTCCGTTTGCCATTTCATTGACAGCAAAAGCGCGGGCGCTTACACTCGCCGAGGACAACTTAGCTGGCTCGGGGTAGCCTTGCTGGCGCGATCGTTGCGCTCGCAGGTAAAAATTGAAATCGCTGGGAATGGATTTCAATTTTTAGGGAAGGCCGTGAAAATCGGCCACGGTCCCGCCACTGTAATCGGCTTTCGCTGGGGTGCGCGTTTGAATTAGCAGCGTGCCCGGCAGATTGGCTGAAAGTCAGGGAACCTACCCGAACTGGTCGAAGCTGACACTCTCCGCGCGAGAGAGTGTGGCGAGACGCCTCGCTCTATTCGCGAGGCTTTTTTATTGCGCGAGGGAATATTTTGGCGGCACGCACGGCGACACAACAGTTTCTTGCGGTAGTGCTCTGGCTGGCTTGTGGTGTTTTCGCGTGCGGCGTGCGCGATGCATGCGCCGCCAGCACGCACTCGCAGCAAAGCGCGACCGCGCCGGCACCCGTGGCTGCTGCAACGCAAACCGCGGCGAACAAACGCGCGACGAAATTGGTGACGGATGAAACCGGCCGGCACATGGCGATTCCGCTGAATGTACAGCGCGTGGTGAGTCTGGCGCCGAACCTGACGGAAACGATTTACGCGCTGGGCCTGGACGCGAAGCTCGCGGGCGACACGACGTATTGCGATATTCCGCCGGCGGCAAAGGAAAAACCGCACGTCGGCGCGCCGCAGGATCCCAGCCTGGAAGCAATCGTCGCGTTGCATCCTGATCTGGTGCTCGCAACCACGTCTATCAACCGAGCTCAAACAGCGGATGCGCTGCTGAAAATCGGCGTGCCGGTCTATACGAGCAATCCGCACACGATGGCTGGAATGCTGAGCGCGACCGCAACGATGGCGGATTTGCTGGGCGAAAGCGAGCAGGGTGCGAAGCTGGTGGCGGAATTGCAGCAGCGACTCGACACGTTGCACGCGGCGTTGCAAGACCGGCCCATGACGCACGTGTTATTCGTGGTGTGGGAAGATCCGCTGATTTCGATCGGGCAAAATACTTTTATCGCCGATGCGCTGCGCTGGGCGGGCGCGGAATCCATCATCGTAGCCAGTCAAAATTGGCCGCAGGTGAGCATGGAAGAAGTGGTGCGCTTGCAGCCGGAGTACATCGTGCTGACGTCTGACCATTTGACTGCGGAGACGCACGAGCGCGTGAACAATTTGCGCGACCGCCCCACGTGGAGTGAGTTGCGCGCGGTAAAGTTGGGGCACGTGGTGATGGCCAGCGACGAATTCACGCGGCCTGCGCCGGGACTCGTGGATGCGATCGAATCGCTGGCGCACGAATTGCATCCGGAGGCTTTTAGCACTTCCGCAGCGGAGTTCGCGCCGAATTTCCTTCAGCGGATCGTAGGGGCGGGTCCCGCGCCTGCGGGACCCGCCCCTACAACCGCAAATGCGCCCGCGTTTGCACAATTCGCGTTGGCACGTTTGCGCATGGAGGCCTCCGCATGCGCCCGCTGACGCCGCGACGAATCCTCGCGATTTGCGGGATGCTGGCGGCGATTCTTTTTGTGGTGGTGGTGATTTCTCTGCGCGTGGGCGCTTATCCCATCAGCATGCGGGACATCGTTGTCACGCTGTACAACGGCGCGGTCGGAAACGGCGACAGTTCGGAATTCAGCCAGGTGATATTCGGATTGCGGCTGCCGCGCATCGCTTTGGGAATTCTGGTGGGCGCGGCGCTCTCCACTTCCGGCGCCGGATTCCAGGCGCTGCTGCGCAATCCGCTCGCCGACCCCTACGTGCTGGGAGTTTCCAGCGGCGCGGCGCTAGGCGCGATGCTCAGCCTGATTATTGCGCCGCACACCGTGGGCGCGATTCAATTGGCTGCGTTCATCGGAGCGGCGGCGACTATCGCGGCAGTTTATTTTCTGGGCCGGCGCGGCGGGCAACTAGATAGCGCGACGCTGCTGCTGGCGGGAATCATAGCGGCGTCGTTCCTTTCGGCAATCATTATTTTCCTGCTGACGCTGGTGAACGGCCCGGGACTGCGCAGCATGACTTTCTGGCTGATGGGCGATTTGACGGCGCCTCCGCCGACGCAAAATGTGCTGGGCTGGTTTGGTTTTCTGTATTTTGCTTTCATCGTGGCGGCGGGAGCGATGTACACCACTTCCTCCGACCTGAATCTGATTCTCACCGGCGAACAGGAAGCGGGACACCTGGGCGTGAATGTGACGCGCGTAAAGCTGGTGGTGTACGTGGCCGCTTCAGTGCTTACAGGGCTCGCGGTTTCGGTGAGCGGCACGATTGGATATGTGGGCCTGCTTGTGCCGCACGTGATGCGTATGCTTTTCGGCACGGATTACCGGCTACTGATTCCGACGTCTGCAATCGGCGGCGCGATCGTGATCGTGCTGGCCGATACGCTGGGGCGCACGATCGTCGCGCCGACGGAATTGCCAGTGGGCGCGATGACGGCGCTGGCGGGCGCGCCCGTATTCATTTACCTGATGCGCAGGAGAATTCGATGAACGCCGGCGCGGAAAACGGAGCCGCGATGGCGCGACAGCCGATCCCGTTCGCGCCACCGAAGCACGTGCGCCTGAAAGTCGAGCAGGCCAGCTACGCGTATTCGGCCACGGATCGCTCGGCGCCGAAATTCACGCTGGGGCCAGTGAGCTTCGAAGCGCAGCAACGCGAACTGGTGGCGATTCTGGGGCCGAACGCCAGCGGTAAATCCACGCTACTGAAATTACTGGCGGGATTGATCAAGCCGTTGTCCGGGCGCGTGGAGGTGGACGGCACGGAAGTGAGCGAGCTGGAATTGCGCACGCGCGCGCAGCAGATCGCGCTGGTGGCGCAGGAAAGCGAGCTGCTTTTTCCGCTGCGCGTGTGGGAATACGTGCTGCAAGGGCGCTATCCTTACGGCAAAAGATTGCGCTTCGAATCCGACGAAGATTGCCTGATGGCGGGCAACGCGCTGGCGCAGGTGGGCGCGGACGCTTTGCGCGACCGCTGGATGGGCGAGCTTTCCGGTGGCGAAAAGCAGCGTGTGATTCTGGCGCGGGCGCTGGCGCAGCAGCCTTCCCTGCTACTGCTCGATGAGCCCACGCAACATCTAGATATCGGCGGCAAAGTGGAATTGCTGCGGCGGTTGCGGCGGCTGGCCGATGAAAATCGTTACACCGTGGTGGTGGTGACACACGAATTGAATCTGGCCGCGGAATTTTCCGACCGCATCGCCTTGCTGCACAAAGGCAAATGCCTGCGCATCGGAGAACCGGCGGTGGTGTATCAACAGGATGTGCTGGAAGAAGTTTTCGAAGCGCCGCTGGAAGTGGAGATGCGCTCGAACGGCCGTCCGCGCGTGATTCTGCGCGGCAGCCACTAGCGAATTCCCAGTCACAAGCGGCGCGCGTGGAATTTTCACGGCGCCGTCCACAATCACCAGAGACTCCGCGCACGGGAAGACGGTGAAAAACCGTCGCCGCCGCGCGACTGTAAGGCGGAAATTTTCAGCGCGCACCACTGTCTGAAGCGACGAATCGCATCGAACCCGCGATTCCGAGCGGAAGATGGGAAGGCCGCGCTGCTGCCGGGATTTCATTCTCATTAATGTAGTGCGATGAAATCACGGCAAGCCGCCAAGCCAGGAGACCGGCGGAGTCTCAATCCGGATACGCAAGCGCCTGAGGAGGCGCGTGCGTCGTTTGGACAACCTTCAACTCCCGCGCGAGAGGGAGAGGGGGAAAAATGAGACTAAGCTCCGCCGTATTGTATTTCGCTTCCTTATTTTTGCTTTTGGCCTGCAGCGCCCACGCACAAACTCCGACTACCTCCCCCGGCGGTTCCGCGACTGCGACCGTTTCCACGCATGACCAACAGGACGCCGCGATTTCCGGCACGGTTTTCGATCCCGCCGGGCAAGTCGTGCCAGGAGCTCGCGTCACCCTGCTCTACGCGATGGCCCAGCTGGAAACGCGAGAAACAAATGCGCAGGGCCAATACAGCTTCGCGCGTTTGCGCGGGGGAAAATACCAAATCGTGGCTACCATTTCGGGCCTCGATCAATTGCCGATGGATATTGACTTGGAGGCCGGTGAAAAACGCGTCAGCGATCTCCATTTGCAGTTGAGCGCCTTGCGCGACACGGTGGTCGTCTCTGCCGCGCCGGGCGGTGCGCTAACTTCGCGAATTGCGTCCTCGGTAAGCGTTGTCTCCGAGGACGAGATTGACGACCGCGGCGCGCAGGTTGCTTTGGACGTGCTGCGAGGCTTGCCGGGTGTCGAAATCAATCAGTCCGGAGGCCGCGGCACGGTTACCAGCGCCTTCATTCGCGGCGGGGATTCGGACTACAACCTGGTGATGATTGACGGAATTGAACTGAACGATTTTGGTGGGGGATTCGATCTGTCGCCGCTGCCCGCTGAGGGAGTCGAGCAAATCGAAGTAATTCGCGGCCCAGAGAGCGCCCTTTACGGATCAAATGCGGTGGCTGGGGTGATTAACATTGAGACGGTTCATGGAGATGGGCCGCCGCATTTTTCGTTCGTGGGAGAGGGCGGCAGTCTGTACACGTGGCGATTGGGCACCACCGGAGCGGGACTGAATAAAGGATTCAGCTGGGCGTACAGCCTGTCGCGTTTGCAAACTCGTGGGCAAATTCAGAACGACGGTTACCGCGATCAGAGCTCCACGGTGAGCCTGGGTTATTCGCGTTCGCCGCGCCGCAAATTCAACGTGAATTTCTTGGGCTACAACGGCGTGATAGGGCTGCCCGGCCCGTGGGGCTCGGATCCGGACGGATTGTTTCCCGGGCGCGACCCGGCCACTCACCAGAACCAAAATCTTTTCGGCTACCAGGCGCAGGAAGTCGAACAGATCTCTTCGCGCTTTCAGCAAGTCACCACGGTAAGCGTTTCTACGGACCGCGTCACCTTCTTTTCGCCTACGGAAGGAAACTCGTTCACCAACAATCTGCGCGTGGTGGCCAATACCAGGAGCGAGATCGCTGTTTCTTCCAAGGACACGCTGGTAGCGGGATTCGAATACGACCGGGACCAGTTCAAGAATCTTTTTGTGGAAGGGACCACCGACTTGCCGTTTCTGCTGGGGCGCAATAGCTATGCGTTCTTCGCGGAAAACCGCTGGACTCCCGCCGATCGCTGGTTCATCAATCTGGGAGTGCGCGTGGACGACCTGCAAACCGATTCCGTTCCGTTCAACCTGGACGCAGGCCAGCCTGGGATTCCCGCCAATGCCCTGGCCAAAGTCACACCGCGGATTTCCGCCGCGTATATGGCGCGGCAGGCAGATGACGACGGATTTTTCGGAGCTACGCGCCTGCACGCCAGTTTTGGAACCGGCTTCCGCGCGCCGAACGGATTCGAACTCGCCTTTACGAATAATCCGGCGCTGAAACCTGAGGAAAGCATCAGCTACGATGCGGGCATTGAGCAACGCATGGCGCACGACCGCGCGACTCTGGACGTCACTTACTTCTATAACAAATTCAAAGATCAGATTGTGTCCACCGGCGACCTTCCCTCCAACTTTGATTCGGAGAACATCGGGAAGTCCCGAGCTTGGGGTGTGGAAACGAGCGTTCGCATCCATCCCTTTCGCTCGTTCGAATTTTCCGGTACCTACACCTGGATGAACACCGCGATTCTGGCGCTGGACGGCTTTCCGGAACCCGTCGATCCCTTCTCGGTCGGGGAACCACTGCTTCGCCGCCCGCGCGACGTCGCCGGATTCAACGCGACTTGGACGAAGAAGCGGTTGATGCTCAACATGAACGGAACCATTCGCGGCGCCGTGCTGGATGTCGAGCCGAACGATGGGACTTTTGCTTGCGAGTTGATAAACCCCATAACCATGCTGCCTTTTCAGTGCCTTTTCCGAAATCACGGATACGAACTGATGAACGCAGGCTTCGCCTACCAGCTGCCCAAGGGCATCGAAATCTACGGGCGGCTCAATAACTTCCTGAACCAGAGATATGAGGAGGCCTTTGGCTTTCCGTCTTTGCGCTTGAATTTCATGGCAGGAATCAAGGTGGACGTGCCCTCGGGCAGCCGGCACGCGGAATAAATAGCAAACCGCGAGAATTCGACTGGCCAGGCCCGTCGCGTTTTTTTCGCGCGGCGGGTCGCGTCCTGAACGGCTGTCCGACCGGCCTGAAAGCTGGTTTTCTCGCGGACAGACCCCAACGATTGTGACGGATGCTATAATTCTGAGTTCGCGGCGCGCCGAGCACGGCACCGTGTGCCATCTAATATGACCCGAGACACTCAGGAAGCAAATCGCGTGACGCCCGAGATTATGGCCAAGTACGAAGCTGTGATCGGGCTGGAAGTGCACGCGCAGCTGAAGACCCAGACGAAAGCGTTCTGCGGCTGCTCCACGCGCTATGGCGACCCGCCGAACTCCAATACGTGTCCAGTGTGTCTGGGTTTGCCCGGAGCTTTGCCGGTGTTGAATCGCCGCGCGCGCGAGCTGGCAATCCGCGCGGCGCTGGCGCTGGAATGTAAGATTCAGGAGCGGTCCGTCTTCGCGCGCAAAAATTATTTCTATCCTGACCTGCCGAAGGGCTACCAAATTTCACAATACGAGCTGCCGCTGGCTCTGGCAGGTTCGCTCGCGATTGAGGCAGAAGGCGCGGCCAAGCGCATCGGCATCACGCGCGTGCACATGGAAGAAGACGCGGCCAAGAATCTGCACGAAGGCTTCGCGGATTCCGACCGCTGGAGCTACATTGATTACAACCGCTGCGGCACTCCGCTGATAGAAATTGTTTCCGAGCCTGATATTCGCACGCCCGCTGAAGCGTATTCATATTTGACGACCTTGAAGCAGGTGCTGGAGTACACGGAAGTGAGCGATTGCAACATGGAAGAAGGCTCATTGCGCTGCGACGCCAACGTGAGCGTTCGTTTGCGCGGCGCGCCAAAATTCGGAACGAAGGTGGAAGCCAAGAACCTGAATTCGTTCCGTTATCTGGCGCACGCGCTGGAATACGAAATCGAGCGGCAAATCGGTGTGATTGAGGCGGGTGGCACGGTGACCCAGGAAACACGGCTGTGGAACGTGGCGGCGGGACGCACGGAAGCGATGCGCTCGAAGGAATTCGCGCACGACTATCGCTATTTTCCGGATCCTGATTTGCTGCCGCTGACGGCTTCGGCGTCGCTCGTGGCGCAGGTACGCAGCGAAATGCCGGAATTGCCGGGTGCAAAGCTCGCGCGATTCGTCAGCGAATATGGAATTGCAGCGTACGATGCGGGCGTGCTGACGGCCACGCGTACGCTGGCCGATTATTTTGAAGCTGTCGTGCGCGCTGGTGCTCCAGCGCGAGCCGCTGCGAGCTGGATTTCGGTGGAATTGCTGCGGCGATTGAAAGATGCCGGCAAGGAAATCGAGGATTGTCCGGTAGCGCCGGCGGCGCTGGCGGAATTGCTGGCGATCGTGGAGCGCGGCGAAATCACGGCGGCCAGCGGCAAGAAAGTGTTCGCCACCATGTTCGACACCGGGAAAAAAGCCGCGGAAATTATCGCGGCTGAAGGCATGGCACAGATTTCCGATTCGGGCGCGATTGAAAAAATTGCGCGCGCCGTGATTGCGAAAAGCCCGGACAACCTAGCGAAGTATCGCGCCGGAAGCGAAGGGGTGTTCAAGTTCTTCGTGGGCCAGGTGATGAAGGAAACGCGCGGGCAGGCTAACCCGCAGATCGTCAACGACATCCTGAAGCGCGTGCTGGCGGAAGCGTAGCAGCGTGGCGAAGTAGCGTCGCAAAGTAGCGCGGCAAAACAGCAGACTGGTGCAAAGCGTCGAGGGCGGAAGGAGAAACATCGTGCTGAAGGAAGGCGATCAGGCACCACATTTTGAAGTGCTGGCGGACGACGGACGAAAAGTAACGCTCGCCGACTACCGCGGCAAGCATCTGATTCTGTATTTTTATCCGAAGGCGAATACGCCGGGCTGCATCCACGAAGCGAACGGCTTCCGCAACATGTTCGCAGATTTTCAGGCGCAAAATGCGGAGGTCGCCGGAGTGAGCGCGGACGACGTGGAGGCGCAATCGAAATTCAGCAAGAAGCTGAACCTGAATTTCCCGCTGCTGGCGGACACGGAATTCGAAGTGATTGAAGCGTACGGCGCGCGACGCATGAAAAGTTTCCTCGGCAAGACGTTCATGGGAATCGTTCGCACCACTTTCTGGATCGGCCCGGACGGCAAGATCGTGAAGATTTGGAATGGCGTGGTTCCTAGAGGCCACGCTGCGGATGTGCTGACAGCGCTGCAAGGCGGGCAGCCCGCCGGCGACGCTGCGTCATCGGCGGCCGCGCCGTCACGTGATTCGTAGACGAATTCCGCGGTGCGCACCGGCGGAATCCCGGCACGCACGCCGCCCGGAGAATATAGATGCTCAAAGTAGGCGACAAAGCTCCGGACTTCGCGGTGACCGACGACAGCGGCGCTACAGTTTCGCTGCAGGATTATCGCGGCAAAAACCTGATCCTCTATTTTTATCCGAAAGCGAATACTCCGGGCTGAATTAACGAAGCGTCCGAGTTCCGCGACGCCCTCAAGCAATTCGATAAACTGAACACCGCCATCGTCGGCTGCAGCGGTGATTCCGTGGAAGCGCAGAAAAAATTCAAACTAAAGCACAAGCTGACTTTCCCGTTGCTCGCCGACACGAAATTCGAAGTAATCGAGCCGTACAGCGCGCGGCGCATGAAAAGTTTCCTGGGTAAATCGTTCCTGGGAATCGTGCGCATGACGTACTGGATCGGCCCCGACGGAAAAATCCGCGCCACCTGGGACAAGGTGACGCCCAAAGGCCACGCCGCGGAAGTTCTGAAAGCGCTGCGCGGAGAATAGTTCTCCGGAGAGGACGGTTAGCTTGATGCGGAGAATTGCCATTGGGGCGCTGCTGGCGTTTATCTGCGCGGCCTTGCCGATTCGTGCGCAAGACGCGACTTATCCTCCGCATAAACCATCACCTGCGAAAATTGAACCGCAGATCGAATTTCTGGCCGAATCCGGCGTTCAAACGGGCCGGGGGACAATGACGGCCGCAAAAGCGGCATTGGTGTGGCCCGTGGGGACTCGTTAGACCATGACGCGGAAAGATTCGCCGTCGGGTTCGATCAGCGCGTTGTCAATCAGACGCGTGTCTCCCACTTTGGCGGCGAGCAGGACGTAGCACGTGCCGCGCAGAATCGGGACCGGCTCGAGGGTTTCATTGTCCACAAGCTCGGCATAGTCGAGTGCGATGCGCGGTTCCAGCGTCAGCACGCGGCGCAGCGCGGCCAGCAAGCGGCCGGTGTCGCGCTCGCCTTTCGCGATTTCGTCGCGCACCGCTGCGAGCGAGCGTGAGAGCGCTGCGGCTGCGCGGCGGTCTTCCCCTTTCAGATATACATTCCGCGAAGAAAGCGCCAGGCCATCCGCTTCGCGCACGATCGGACAAACGACCACGCTGGTATCGAGATTCAAGTCCGCCGACATTTGGCGGATCAGGCGCGCCTGCTGCGCGTCTTTGCGGCCAAAATATGCAAAGCGCGGCTGCACGATTTCGAAAAGTTTAAGCACCACGGTGGTGACGCCGCGAAAATGGCCGGGGCGCGAACGGCCTTCGAGGCGATCGCTCAGGCCCTCCACCACGACAGAGGTGCGAAAACCCGATGGATACATATCCTGCGGTGAGGGGGCGAAGAGAAAATCCACGCCCAGTGCTTCCAGCGCGGCGCGGTCCTGCTCCAACGTGCGCGGATATTTGCTGAAATCTTCCGCCGGCCCGAACTGCTTCGGATTGACGAAGAGCGATACGGCCAGCGGCGCACATTCGCGCTGTGCCGCGCGTATCAGCGAAAAATGGCCTTCGTGCAGCGCGCCCATGGTGGGCACGAGCCCGAGAATGCGTTCGTGCGCGCGGGCTTCGTGCGCAATTTGCTTCATCCATTCGATGGTGTGGATGGTTTCCATGGGAGTGGGCAGGCGCGAGCGCTCAAGCGAAACGCAAACGAGATTTTCGCACGCAGCTGCAAGAGCGCGAGCGTGTCATGCTTTGGCGGCCGCCTGCGCGGCGCGTTCGCGGTAGAACGTAATCAGATCCGTGCCGGTGGCTTTCGCGCCCAATTGACGCAGCAAAGTGGTTATCTGGCCGCGATGGTAGGTGCCATGGTTCGCGAGGTGCTGCAACATATGCCAGAGCGGCGCTGCTTGCGGCACGCCGGCCGTAGTTGTGTGCTGCACCACGCGCTGCACTTCCTCCGGAGACAGTGATGCGATGTAATCCAGCAAGTCGCTATCAATTTCCGCCCAGCGTGCGCGCACGGACTCCACATTTGGAAATTCCGAAGTGGAAGCGTAGGAATTCGGCGAACGGCCGTGCCAGCGTTCCAGCCACAGCCACTCCACCAGCATAATGTGCACCAGCGTGTCGCGCACAGAACGATAGCTCGAGCCCATGTCGCGCGTAAATTGCTCCGTGCTCAGCTGCCAGCAGGTGTCGAGCGTGCGATGATTCGCCCAGGAGTTGTAATCGTACAGCAGGCGAAAATCTTCCGCGTTCATTGAGCTATCCCTATTCCTTTGATTTATAGATTGCGCAAATACCCATTCGTTTGTCATCCCGAGCGCAGCGAGGGATCCGCTTTTTGACTTTACGCCAGGGAAAAAGCAGATTTCTCAGGCCAACTGCACCCTCGGAATGACAAGCTAGGCCGTCATCGCGCAAACTCGTACGTCGAAGCGGCGCACGGCACGCGTCAGGTTCGCTGGCGCGTCGGTAGCTGCTCGCGCAATTGCGCGGGCGAATGAAACGATTCGGCATCCGACGGAAAATCTCCGCGGCGGACATCTTCGCAATAACTGGTGACCGCGCGGGAAATTTCCGCGCCGAGGTCCACATATTGCCGCGCGAATTTCGGCTTGTGGCCCGGCGTGAGGCCCAACAGATCGTGGAACACCAGCACCTGGCCGTCGCACTCAGGGCCGGCGCCAATACCGATGGTGGGAATGTGCAGCTTTTCGGTGATGCGAGCGGCCGTGTCGCGCGGCACGGATTCCAGCACAACCGCGAATGCTCCGGCGGCTTCCACGGCGCGCGCATCACGTTCGAGCTGCCGCACCGCGTCAGCCGTCTTGCCTTGCACGTGAAATCCTCCGAGCGCGTGAATGGATTGCGGTGTGAGTCCCACATGGCCCATCACCGGAATTTCGGATTCGACCAGCCGGGCAATCAATTCAATGCGGCGCTCGCCGCCTTCTACCTTCACCGCTTCGGCGCCGCCTTCTTTCACCAGGCGCACGGCGTTGCGCACGGATTCATCCAGCGAAACGTGAAAACTTCCGTACGGCATATCGGCGACCAGCAGCGCGCGCCGCGTGCCACGCCGCACTGCGCGCGTGTGATGCACCATTTCGTCGAGCGTCACCGGCAGCGTGTTCTCGTACCCGAGCACCACCATACCGACCGAATCGCCGACCAGCAGAATATCCACGCCGGCTTGATCGAGCAGCAGCGCGGTGGAATAGTCATACGCCGTCAGGCAGGTAATTTTTTGCTTGGTTTCGAAATGGCCTGCGAGGGAATGTGCCTTGCGGGAAAGTATGTCAGGCACGGTGACTTTACCGTTGCCCGCACGGGGTGCAACACTCATTTGATCCTCCGGTGCCGCTCCCGGAAATCGGGATGCAGCCCATCAACAACTTGGATGCTAGCAGAACCTGGGCGGTTTCCGCAAAACTAATGTGGCTGGGGACGCGAATCCGCCGTGTATGAAGTGGTTACGCTGTAGACGCGCACCGCGATTGGCTCGTGGTGTACGCGCCGCGAGCGAAACGATTATTCCAAAAGGAGCTGCGCCATTCGCCGCGGCGAGCGGCGCAGCCCGAGGGCGCTCAATCACGCGCGCAATCTAGTGCTCGTGGTCGTGCTCGTCCCAATCGCGCTCGGTGTGCCAGCGATGCCCGTCTTCATCCCACCACCTGTGGTCGGCCTTCCAGCAGCGGTCGCGTTGCGCCGCGAGTTCGCTGCGCCAGTGAGCGGCTTCCTTGCTGTCCGGGCCGTGATGCGCAATGGCGTCGTGCAAGTTATGGTCAATTTTCTCGGTTCTGCTCTGGCAGTCGTCGGCGCGGACCGGCGTGGACGAAAACGCCAGGAATCCGGCTACGGCGGCCGTCGCCATCGCTACTTTTGCGGTGTTCCATATCTTCGCACGATTTTGCATGGGCGCTGCTTCCTCCTGATGGATTAAGTGATTTCGTTTGGATCACAATCTCGTTCGCGGGTATCGAGCACCCTGGTCAATGCCGACACCGGCGCTCAAGAGAAACCCTACGCCGCGCTTCCAGGTGTTTCCATCAGGTATTCGCCGTAGGGGATTCGTTCTAACGCTGTAAAGGTGGATCAATCCGAAACCGACGGGTTACATCTTGCTTCATGCTTCGCGTTTCACGCTGGATGCCGCCGGGACTGGCACAGGCGGATGCTGCTCCACGCCGCGCCATCCCACCGGCCTTCCCTGCACCGCTTCCTTCAGCGCGCGGAACAAAACCACGTACATCATTTGCCGGTAATAGAAACGCTGCAGAATCAGCGGCGCAAGCAAAGTCCAATCCTCGTGCCTTTCCAGCGCAAACGCCACGACGCAAGTGAACAAGTCAATCAGCATGAAGAGCGCAAAGAAAATCAGGGAGCGCTCCACGTCCTGCAGCGTCCACAATTGCGGCAATTGCGCGATGCGCAATTGCGCCAGGCCCCATAGCGCGATCGAAAGCAGGAAGAGCAGATCAATCAGCGGAGAGACCAGCGGCAAAATAATTTGGAACATCACAATATTGGGGATGGCGATCCAGCCGAGCGTGCCGTAACGCGGCTTGCCGACTGCATCGCGATGCTTCCAGACGGCCTGCATGGTGCCAAACGTCCAGCGAAAACGCTGGCGAATCAGCGCCTCCACAGTTTCGGGGACTTCGGTGCGGCCGATGGCGTCTTCATCGTAGAGAATTTTCCAGCCATTGCGGCGGATGGTGAGCGTGAGGTCGGTATCTTCGGCCACCGTGTCGCCGGAAAACCCATGATTCGCGCGCAGCAGTTCCGTGCGCCACGCGCCGACAGCACCCGGCACCACCGGAATGCAATTCAACAGATCGAAAGCGCGCTTTTCCAGATTTTGGCTAGTGATGTATTCCAGCGCCTGCCAGCGCGTGAGCCAGCGATTGCGATTCATCACTTTCACGTTGCCGGCCACGGCGCCCACTTTCGGATCCGCGAAATGGCGCACCAGGCGCGGAATCGCTTCGGGATCCACGATGGTATCGCCGTCAATCGAGACAATAATTTCTCCGGTGGCTTCGGCGAGGCCGTGATTCAGCGCGGCGGGTTTGCCGCGATTCGGCTGGCTAATCAGGCGCACGCGAGGTTCGCGAGAGAAATTCGCATTCACCAGTTCGGCGGTGCGGTCCGTGGACCCGTCGTTCACCACGAGAATTTCCAGCTTGGGATAATCGCAAGCGAGCGCCGATTGCACCGTATTGACGATGGCGGCTTCTTCGTTGTACGCGGGAATCAAGACGGTGACGTTCGGTTTGTACTCCGGATGATCGGCCGGCGCGGGGCGCAATTTTTCGATGAGCGCCAGCAAGCCGATGATCAGCGCGCGGCTGCTGACCAGCAGAATCCCGGCGATGAAGATGAACGCGATGCCCGTGCGGAACCAGCGGAACACTTCAAAAATAAAAGCGTCGGCGCGCACCAGCAGCCATTCCTGGTGCGAGAGAGGAGGCATCACCTGCGCGCGCGATTGGCCGAGCAAATCGGAAACGGAAACGAAGTCGTAGCCTTTGGCGCGAAGTCCGTCAATGATCTGCGGCAGCGCCGCGACGGTGTTGGAGCGATTGCCGCCGCCATCGTGCATCAGAATGATATTGCCGCGGCCGAGAGTCGCGTCGTGCAGCACACGCTGGACGATCAAGTCTGTAGTGGGCGGAGCGCCGCCATTTGGCTCGCCCCAATCGTGCGGGTCAATCTGCGCGCCCACGATGATGTAACCCATGGCCTGCGGAATCGGCAGCATCTGAATTTCACTGGCGGTTTCTGGCTGGTGGTCAATTCCGTACGGTGGGCGGAACAGCAGCGTCTTCACGCCGAGGTTGCTCTCGATGAGCAGTTCCGTCAGATTCAGCTCGATCTGCAACTGCGATTTCGAGATGGTTTCGAAATCTGGATGCGTGAAAGTGTGATTGCCTATTTCGTCGCCTTGTTGGTACGCACGTTTTACCAGCTGCGGATGCTGATTGGCGGATTCGCCGATCGCGAAAAATGCTGCTGGAGCATGTTTCCGTTCGAGGATATCGAGGATTTTCGGCGTCCACGTCTCGTCGGGACCGTCGTCGAAAGTCAGCGCCACTTTGTGCGGCGCGGCGCCCATCTGCTCGATGCGCCAGGAAAGCGGATAACTCTGATAGGATTCGTCGTCGAACACATCGCTCGAGGCATCGTAATCGAAAGTGCGCCGGCCACTCTGCGGCGTCGCGGTGATGCGCCAGATGTCTCCCGCGCCCTCCAGAATCAAATCGTAGCCCGGTGGAACTTCCTCGAGTTTTGCGCGAATCGCGTCGGTGGAATGTGTGGCGTCCCAGATGGACCAGATCGAAGGATCTTCCATGCCCAAGCGCCACAGCGCGGTGCCGCGCACTCCGGCGCGCTCGGCGGCGCGCAGCTCGTTGTACGCGGTGATGCCATCGAGCATCCAGACGCTGTGAATCTGATTCTGCTCGTCCGCGTAGGAATAGTGCGGGTTCAGCGAGTCGGGATCAAATGTCACATCCGATTCCGATTCGACCGCAGTGATAATTCCCTGCTGAAATGTAAGTGCTTGCGCGATGGGGTGCGGAACTTGTTTTGTTTTTGCCGGCCAGTCGTAGCCGTAGTTCGCGATACCCATGATGATTTTGTCTGCCGGCACAATTTTCACGATGTTGTCTATGTTGCGTTCGAACCAGTCCTGCGGCGCGATGGGTCCGGCGTCCGAGGTCGGATAATGCAGGTCGTAATTCATCAAGATGACGGCGTCGGCCTGCGCCGCGAGATATTTGTAGTCGTAGCTCCAGTCCGCGGCGGGCAGCGCGACCATCAGTTTCAAGTTGGTGGCGTGCATGGCGACCGCGAGATCATGGATGAAGCGCGCGAAATCCGGCTGGCTGCTTTGTGGCACCAGCTCAAAATCCACCACGACGCCGGACTGGTGCTGCACGCTGGCAAAATCCGCGAGCGATTTCGACAAATGTTCGCGCGCCGCCGGGCTCGCGAGCATTTCCGCCATCTCTTTGGTCACCCAGGTTTTCCCGTCGTAATTATTCACCATGGACATGACCGGCAGCTCGATCGTGTTGGTCTGTATCCACGTCAGCAGCTTCGGATCCTGCTCGATGTCCAGCCGACCGTCCGCCGAAGAAGCGTGCAGAGCTTCGGGGATCAGCAAATCAATATCGTGGTAATGCAATTTCAGCGAAGCGAGGCTGGTGGGATCGTCGGCCACGTAAAATGCCGCGCGCAGGGGATCGTAATTCTGCGGCAGCTTGCCTAAAGCGGCCACTTTACGTTTGCGGCCGCGCAGCGCGATTTTGGATTTCAGTTTTGCGGGAACCGCGTGAATATTCCAGTGCGTCGCCGCCGCAAGAATGTCTGGCAGTTCGGGCTTGCGGAAAACATTGACCACGAAGACGACCAGAATGAGCGTGAAAAGCCCTCCGGTGATTTCCAGCACGCGCCTCGTGCGGCGCCAGCGGCGGCGTTCCTGATCGTAGAAAATTGGCTTGCGTTCAGGCATTCAGACAATCCAAGCTAGCTGGCCCTTGAGACGGTGTCAATGACTGCAAGCAATAAGATGCGCGCAAACGTCGCCGCAGCAGTATGCACAGGACTGGCACTGCGGGTTTACCTGGTGCTGAAGTTTCCGGTAACCGATACGGGCGACGGTCCATTTTACATCGAGTTGGCGTGGAATTGGCTGAAGAACGGGGTGTACGGGTTCGCGGTGCGTGGGCAGTTGACGCCCGTGGATATGCGGGTTCCAGGGTATCCGGCGTTTCTAGCTGCGGTGTTTGCGGTGGCGGGGCAATCGCCACGAGCGGCGATGCTGGCGCAGGTGGTGGTGGATTTGGCGACGTGTTTTGTGATCGCGCTGATTGCGGCGCGGCTGGCGCCGGAAAATTCGCGGCGGCGCGTGGCCTTGGCGGGATTGTGGCTGGCGGCGCTCTGCCCGTTCACGGCGAATTACACGGCCGTGGTGCTCACTGAGACGTTGGTGATCTTTCTGACGGCACTTGCGATTTTGGTGTTGCTCCAGACGGATGTTGGCGGCGCGCACGTGGCGCGTGCTACGGCGTTTCTGGCGAATCCGTGGCTGCTCGCCGGAATCGTGGTGGGATTCGGCACTTTGGTGCGGCCGGAAACTCCGTTGGTGTTGTTTGCGGCGGGATTGGTGCTGGTGGCGAAGTGGTGGCGGCCAGCGGATTGGATGAAGCTGATTCGCGCGGGGCTGCTGATGGGGCTGGGTCTGCTGATTCCGCTGGTCCCTTGGGCTGCGCGCAATTGGAACACGCTGCATGATGTGCAGTTTCTCGCGCCGCGGTACAGCGAGTTGCCGGGTGAATACACGCCACTGGGATTTACCGCGTGGACGAACACTTGGATGTGGCGTTTTCGCGATGTGTACCTGACGCAGTGGAAGGTCAACGAGGAAGAGATCGCGATTGACGAGCTCCCGGCGTATGCATTCGACTCGCAGGACGAGCGAGAGCGCATGGCGGACTTGCTCGATGAATACAACGAGGCGCTGACGATTGATCCACCGCTGGACCAGGGATTTCGCGAGATTGCGCGCGAACGAACCGCGCGGCATCCGCTGCGGACGTACGTGACGGTGCCCTTGCTGCGCACTTTGACGCTGTGGTTTACGCCGCGCGTGGAGTTGCTGCCTTCTTCAGGCCATCTATGGCCGCTGCGCGAAGAGTGGCAGGACGACCGGCCGGATTTTCTGGTGACGCTGGGACTGAGCGTCGTGAACATTATCTACATCGCTCTCGCGCTGGCTGGAGCTTGGCTGGCGCGGCGGCGGCCCGGTTGGGCGCTGCTGATTTTATTCTGCGTGGTGCGCACGCTATTTTTCGTCAAGTTTGTGGAAACGCCGGAGCCGCGGTACGTGCTGGAATGTTTTCCCGCCGTGATTGCGCTCGCGGCGCAGGTTTTTGCATCGCGCGCCTGATTCGCACATCAACTCTCCTCCACCGGCTCCGGATGGATGGTGAGGCGGAAAATTTGCGGGAAGCGTTCTTTAACGCGGTCTTCCAGGGCGGCGGTGATGTCGTGAACTTCGGTGATGGGCAGACTGCCGTCCATGGCGCAATGGCAGGAGACCAGGATTTTGTGATCCACGCTGCGGACGTGGACTTCGTGGCAGTCGGTGAGCTCGTGGTATTCGGACTGCAGTGAATTCAGAAAGTCCTGCACGGTGCGCGCGAGTTCTTTCATTTCTTCGGCACCGCCGATTTTCACGCCCAGCGGCTCGATGTGAATATTCACCAGCGCGCGCGGATCGGTTTCCTTCAGGATGTCCTCTTCGAGCTCTGACGCGCGGCGGTGCGCTTCGCGCAGGCTGGCGCCTTCGTCCACTTCCAGATGCAGCTCGATGAACAGGCGATGATCGAACTGGTGCGCCGAAAGTTCGTGGACGGCGAGGCCGCGGCGCTGCGCGATCGCGCGAATGGTTTCGAATAAATTTTCATCCGTTTTTGCGCGTGGCTCCACGTGCACGACTACGTCCGCGGGAACAATCTGCGCGATGCGTTTTTCCACGGCGTTGCTGGCAGAGTGCGCTTGCTCCAGGCTCGCAGTGCGCGGCACACTGATGGTCACATCCACGAAATAACGCTGGCCGGCGCGGCGCACGCGGACGCGTTCGGACTGCAGCACACCTTCGGTTTTGTCCACGGCGGATTCGATGCGTTCGCGCAGGCCGTGCGGGGCGACGTCGAGAAGCGCGTCTGCGGTGCGTTTACCGAGTTGCGAACCGATCCAGATGATGAGGCCGGCGACGCCAAGCGCCGCGACGGCATCCAGCGTGCCCAGCCAGGGAATTCCGTAGCGCTCGCCAAGCCACGCCCCCGAAATACCCAGGATTACGACGAAGGTGCTCCATACGTCGGTGGAGAAATGCAGCGCATCCGCTTCCAGCGCTTCGCTGGGATATTTTTGCGCCACGCGATTCAAGCCGCGCGCCCGGACAAAATCAATGCCCATGCACAGCCCGAGAACCAGGATCGCCTGAAAGCTGGGGCGCATGTGCACGCTGTGAAAGAGCAGCCGCTGGAACGCTTCCCAGATAATGTACACGGCGGTGAACAGCAGCAACGTGGTCTCAACGAACGCGGAGAAACTTTCTACTTTTCCGTGGCCGTAGAGATGATCCGCGTCCGCGGGCTTATCCGCCACGCGCACCGAAAGATAAGTGATCACCGCCGCAACAAAATCCAGGATCGAGTGCAGCGCTTCGGACAAAACGCCCAAACTGCCGGTGCGCACCACCAGAAATACTTTCAGCGAGATCAGTAGAACGGCCGATCCGACGGAGGCAAGCGCCGCCAGCCGCTTCTCGTGGGATGCGCGGTCGACTGCGTCCAAAGCCATCGGGGGATTATACGCTGTGAGGCTGCCACGGCGTTCGGGTCTAAGACCCACCCCTACGATACGGCGAAGATGCGACTATTTTGTCGAGGGGGCGCAGGCGCTGAATGCGGCGACGATGGCGTTATTTTGCCGCAGGGGTGGTGGCGTTCAGGATGATGCGCAACGGAGCGACCTGCGGGGGCTTGGCGTAGCGGTTGACGAGGAAGCGCTGGCCGTCCTTGGTTGCGTCGTAGGTGAATTGATCGGTGGAGGACACCTGAGCGCGCAGCTGGGTGTGGAAGAGCGGAGCGGGGTTGCCGGAGGCGAACGTTCCTGTCGTGCTGACGGGGACCGCGGTCAGAGTGCCGCCAGCTCCGATGTAGAAAATCTCTTTGCCGTCGCCGCGCCAACGAGGCTCGGAACCGCCACTTTGAGACACCTGCCATTTTCCGGCGGCGGTGGGAAAAGTGGTGACGTAGATTTCCCAGTCGCCGGATTCATTTGAGGCGTAGGCCACCCACTTGCCGTCTGGCGATATCTGACCGTTGGTCTCACTGGTCTTGGTGGTCAGAAATGGCGTCATGTTCCCGCCCGATGTGGGGAGCAGCACCAGCTGGGTTCCTCCGGTGGCGGGCTGCAAGGTGCAAAGGAGTTGCGCACCGTCGAGCGACCAAGAGTTGGGATTGAGATCGTCGGTTGCCCGTGAACGTTCCTTGAGGGAAATAATCGAGTGCGGGGGCTGCAAGCCTTGCGTCTGTTTTACGAAGACGTTGGTATCGCTGGATTGCAAAGAGCGGTAGGCGATCAAGGAACCGTCGCGCGACCAGACGCCTCCGACATCTTCGGACGAATCGAACGTGAAGCGTGAATAAGTGTCGCGCTTGAGATCGCTGAGCCAAATGTTGATGTTGTTCGCTTTGGTGTCGGCGACGTCCACGGCCAGGCGGCCATCGTCGGGCGACAGCGTGGGATTGGAGAGAACTCCGATCTCGCCGACGCGGCCCAGTTCCTTCCCGGTGCGGTCATACCAGGTGAGGGCGGAGAGCCCTGCTCCGACAGTGGGGTTGTAAACGATGGTGCCGTTTTTCGCCACGGAGAACGCGCCCCAGTAAACGGACGGCTGGAAACCGACTTGATCGGTGACGAGTTGTGCATCGCCTGTTACCGTGCCGTTGCCGGGGTCCAGGCTAACCGCGCGCAGCGACTTTTTGTCATCCAGATAAAATAAGTGACCGTTGGCGTAGCCCGGGTTGGACATGGCTTGCGGCGCGATGCGCTTCGCGTCACCCGAAATTGAACCGAAGTAGACCCCCCGGTAATCGTCGGTCACGTTGTTGGAGAAAGTCAGAGTCATGAACAGGAAGTGTTCGCCGTCGGGCAAAAAAACAGGCCAGCGGTGCGAAACAGTTTTCGAGCTGTCGAAAAGCTTATCGGTGAGGGGAACGAGATTGCTGCCATCCGCATTCACTTTCGACAACCACCCGGCGGCCTGGGCGGAGAAGATGATGACGCCGCGGCGACCCCAGGCGCCACCGCGGCCGCTGGTGGCGGTGGCCAGGATTTGCGGAGCTCCGCCGGAAAGCGCGATCTTTTTTAATTTGCCGTCGGCGAAGAATGCGACATAGGCGTCGTCGGGTGACCAGAATGGATAGCTGGCGCCTGCTGTGCCGGGCAGGACGGATACTCCCGGCGAACCGACACGCTGGACGCTGACCATGTTGGCGCCGGAGGCTGGATCGGGTGAGACGAAGGCCAGCATGCGGCCATCGGCGGAAAGCGCCAGATGGCTCATTTCATTTTGCAGGGGGATGGAAAATTCCAGGCGGTCTGCTGGAGCGGGTTGCGGCTTGAAAAAATAGCCTATCACGGCTGCGACTAGAAGCGTGCAGAGTGCGGAAGCGGCGATGATACTGGCGGTTTTAGTTTTGCGGCGGGATGGTGATGCTTCTGTTGATTGCTCTGTCTGCGCCAGCTGCGATTGTGAAATTCCGCTGGATTCTCGCATCCATTCGAGTTGCAGCTTCAGGTCGTGGGCGCTTTGCGGGCGTTCGTCGGGATCTTTCGCCAGGCAGGCTTTGACAACGTGCTCGAGCGCCAGCGGCGTGAGCGGCTGCAATTCGCGCAGGGGCTTGGGGTCATCTTTTAAGATTGCGGCAATCAGGCTGGCTTGGCTTTTGGCTTCGAAAGCTTTGCGGCCGGTGGCCATTTCGTAGAGCATGGCGCCAAAGGAGAATATGTCGCTGCGGGCGTCGGCTGGTTTGCCTTCCAGTTGTTCGGGAGACATGTATTGAATGGTGCCGACGATTGAGCCCTGCATGGTAAGCGGGCGGCTCATAGTGGGTGAAGAGCCCGGATCGCCCTGCAGGATCTCTTCGTCTTTCGCGAGGCCGAAATCGAGGAGCTTTGCGCCAGTCTTGGTGAGCATCACGTTGGCGGGTTTCAGATCGCGATGGACGATGCCTTGGCGATGGGCTTTATCGAGAGCGTCGGCGATTTGGGATGCGTAGCGCAACAGCTCGGCAGTTGTGAGCGAGCCCTTCGCGATTCGCGCGGCGAGCGTCTCTCCTTCGAGATGCTCCATCACCAGGTACTCGATACCGTCCTGATTGCCGACGTCGTAGAGTACACAGATGTGCGGATGGCTGAGGCTGGAAACGGCGCGGGCTTCGCGCTCGAATCGCTGGCGAACTTCGGGCGTGTCGGCTACGCCTTGCGTGAGAATTTTGATGGCGACGGCGCGGTCGAGACGAGTGTCACGCGCCCGGTATACTTCCCCCATACCGCCTGCGCCCAGGAGCGATTCAATTTGGTAGGGACCGAGTTTGGTGCCGGGAGTGAGGGGCATTGGTGGGCGCGATTATACCTCTGGGTAACGAATTGTGGCGCGGTGGATGAAAGTGTTCTGCGGGATCCTCAGTTGTGGAGAAATTAGCGGGAGGCGGCGCTGTGTGGAAGTGGTTGGAACGCGAAGAGCTTCTGAGGCTGATTCGCGGAGTGGGGCGGACCCTTCGAACCGGCGCTGTCGGTCCTCAGGGTGAATCGCGCTGTGGCGCGATTCACTTTAGTGGCGGGGCGGGAACTAGCGGGAGGCGGCGCGGTTCGCCGTGGAAGCCGCGGAATTCGATTTCGTCCAGCAGCAGGGATGGAGTGACTACCGTGCTGGGGATGCCGCCGTTGGCTGAGCCGAAGGCACCGAGCGCGGTGCCGGCGAATCCGCCCTGGGTATTTTGCATGTAGGGGAAGACGGTTTCATCGTCGCCGATACCCAGGATATTGCGGATGGCGCGCAGTTGCAGGCCTTCGATGTGTCCGCCGCGAACCATTTCTTCGTGACCGTCTGAAACGTAAACGCGATAGACGACCAGCGGAATGCGCAAGCCGCTGGCGACGCCGCCGGCGATGCCGCCGAGAAAATCGCTGAAATCTTCCTGGCGAATGGACGAGAGCGCGGGATTATCCATGCTCTTCACTTCCAGGCACCATTCGTGGCCGTCATCGCGGCAGGCATCGAGAAATTTCTTTTTCAGCGCGGCTTGGTTCAGGCCGCCGTTGGATTGCAGGAACAAATTGCTGGCGAGCGGGCGCGTATCTGAGAGCAAAGCGGAGCGCGCGTGGCCGTTGGAAGCGGAAAAATCGGAGCCGGGGCGGCGCGACATCAGCAAATTTTTCAGCGTGCCATTCTCGACTAGTTCGACGCGCTGAGCTTTTACGCCCTCGTCATCAACATCGTAATTTCCCAGCAGCGGCTGGCCGTTGAACTCTTTCAGCGTGGGATCATCCACGAGCGAGACGTTGGCGGGAAGCACGCGCGTATTGACGCGGCCGGACCATTCGCTGCGGCCGCCCATGCGTTCGATGATTTCATCGAAAGCAGGCATGGTGGAAAGCGGCGGACGCGCTCCGGAGAGCGAAGGCGCGAGAGCCTGGGCGAGCAGGGAGCCAGCGGCCGACGGATCAAACAGCACGGGGCCCGTGAAATCCTGCATGAGCGGGCTTTGACGCATGGTCATCAACTCGGTGCCGGTCTGCGTGAGCGCAGCGCCGACTGCCGACGGATCAGGAAGATCGGCGGGCTTGCTGACGTACACGGCGTAATAGTCGTGGAGAGCCATGCCGTCGTCGGCCGTCGTGTCCAGCGCGGCTTCAACGGCGGCAAGACTGCGCGAGCTGCGAATGGTGGTGCCTTCGCTGTTCATCAGATAGTAGGTGACGTAAATCATGTAGTAATTCACGCGCGCGCCGCTCAGGTGCGGGAAATTCGTCAGTGCCAGCGACGCTGCGCGGGATTCGTCTTCCCAGTTGCGGCTGGTCCACTCCGGCTCGGCGTGCGGATCAATTTTCACCAGCGGCGCGGCTTGAGAGAAGTCGTCAATTTCGGGCGGCTTGGTGAGGCTGCGCAGGAAAGATTGCTTTAGCGACATTTGCGTGACGGCTTGCTTGTAGGCCTGATCGGTGGCCAGCCACAAATCCTGGCGCAACGAATTGTAATCGCGGTCAATGCCCACTTCGCCGGTGGAACCGAGGAAACCCTGGAAGCCGTCTTCACTGATGAAGTTCGAACTGTCCAGATGATAATCGCCGACGCGCACGTCCACGGACATGAAGCGATTGCGCGTGGTGGAAGTGGAAACCAGCGCACCGAACGTCGAAGTGACGGCGCGGACGTCTAGATCCATCAGGCGGTATTCCAGGTAGAACGGTTTTTCCACGCCGGGGAGTTGCAAGCGCGTGCGGGCGCGTTCCATCTCATCGTGCATGGCGTGCAGGGTCTTGTCGCTTTCGGATTCGGGAACGGCTGCCTGCAACGCTGCGGATGTTGCAGTCGCAGCTGGGGGCACCACCGGCACGGTGCTTTTCGGGATCGTGGTGGTGGCGGCGGAAAGCGGAAGCGCGCACGCGCAGGCCGCGAGCAATCCAAACGTTGCGAAGATCTTCACTGGGCTTGCCCCTTTGCTTGCGGATCGTGCGCGGGCGGCGGCAGGATCGGCGGCTTGTCGGTGGAAGTTTGTTTCTTCTGCACTTCCATTTCAGAAATCAAGATGGCGGGCGCGACGGCGGAAACCGGCACGGAGCCGGATTCGGCGCCGCAGTAACCGTTGAAGATATCCGGCGTGTCGCCGGTGGCGACGATTTTTGTGAGCGAGACGAGCGGCGTGCCGACGATGTCCACGCCGCGGACGAGCTGGTCGGGCCGGCCATCGGGAAACACCTTGTAAACTACCAGCGGCAGAACTTGAAACGCCTGGGGCTGCTGGCGGCCGGTGAACGTGAAGCCGCCGGCGATGTCGTCGATCAGCAGGCCGAAGGGCTTGCCCTGCTGCTTCACGAGTGCAATGAGCTGCTGGCGAAGCTGGTCGTTGGTGACGGTGTGCGAGCTGGAGACGATCAGGTTTCCCTGGCGCGCCACTGGAACGAAGCCCAGTTGGCGGCGCCCGTGTCCGTTCGATTGCGGAATGGTAACGAGCGGCGAGCGCGACATCAGGAAAGTTTTCAGCACGCCGTGATCTACCAGTTGGACGTTTTCACCTGGAACGCCTTCATCGTCGAACGCGTAATTTCCCAGCAGCATTTGGCCGCCGAAGTCTGCTTCGGTGGGATCGTCCTTGATGGAAATGAAATCAGGCAAAATCTGCTCGCCGACTTTGCTGGTGAACGTTTGGCCTTCGTTGATGTCCTTCTGGCGGAAACCTTCGGCGCGATGGCCGAAAACTTCGTGGAAGAAGACGGCGGCGGCGCGTCCGGTGAGCAGCGCGGGGCCGGCATAAGGATCCACGAGCGGAGCTTTATCGAGCGCTTCGGTTTCGTGAATCATCACTTGAATGCGATCGAAGACGATTTTGTCGGACGGGGAGTCTTTGGGATCGAGCCAATCGAAATTGGCGTAGCGGTTGATGTCCATGCCGTCGGGCGCTTTGCTTTGCACGTAGAGCTCGAGGCGGTAATGGACCTGGCCGAAAGCTAGCTTGGTGCCCTCGGTGTTTACCTGATACTGATTCATACTCAGTGCGGTGAAAGTGGCGATGGAATTCAGCACTTCGGTCGATTTGCTGAACTGAGCGGTGTATTTGCGTACCCGCTCTTCCCAGGGCTTGCGGTCAACCTTGATTTCGACGCGCGGGCCGATAGAGGTGTGCGGGGCTTCGCGCGAAAAATCCGGCGCGCTGCCTTCGGCGGTTTGCACCTGCACTTCCTGGCTAGTCTTCACTTTGATGAGCGCTTGCGTGGCCGCGCGGTACTGGCGGTCAGTCTCACGCCAGATTTCGCGGCGCAGCACGGGGATGTCGTCGTCCACGGTGACGGAGCCGCCCGGGCTGGTCCAGCTGGGCTGGCGATCGGCGAGCTTATGCGTGTCGTCGAGTTGATAGGTGCCGACGCGCGTCTGGACTTCGAGCCAGCGCGCGCGAGTCTCACCGCTGGTGAGCAACGCGCCATTGGAGCCGGAGACTTCCGAGTATTGGCGGTCCGCGACGGTGTAGCTGATGAAATAGTCCGGAGGATCGCCCTTGGACATGGCGGCCATCGAGCGGTCGAGCTCGTCCTGCATGGCCGTGAGCACCGCGGGCGTGGGCGCCTGCGCGGGTCGCGCAGCAGCCAGTGTGGCAAAGGCAGCCGCCAAAATCGTGATACCGGTAAAGAGGACTCGTGGTCTATGTGTGGTTTTCATCGTTGCGCAAAGTCTAACAGTTTAAGATAGGATGCCTTTGAAACCAAAGTTAAAAGCCTGGAGCGGATGGAGCCCGGGACAGCGGTGCGGCATCAAGAAATTACAGTGTGACAGGTTCATCGAAATTTGAGCTACATTCGGCAGAGGGGGAGTTAGATGCGCGCGATGGTGGTAAAGAGGTACGGGCCTCCGGATGTATTTGAGGTGCGCGAAGTGCCGGACCCGCAGCCGAAACCCGGCGAAGTGGTGATCCGCGTGAAGGCCGTCGGCGTGAATTTTGCCGACTTGCTGCAGCGCATGGGAATCTATCCCGGCACACCGAAGCCGCCTTTTGTGCCGGGATTCGAAGTTTCCGGCGTGGTGGAAAAAGTTGCCGAGGGAGGCAAGGCCAGCGACGGCGAGCCTTTGCGCGTGGGCGATGCCGTCGCTGCGCTTACTCAATTCAATGCGTACGCCGAGTGGGTGGCGGCTCCGGCGGGGCGCGTTTTTCGTTTGCCGTCGGGCATGCCGTTCGACGACGCTGCGGCTATTCCCGTTAACTACCTCACTGCGTATCATTCGATGTTCGCGATGGGCAATCTGCAGTCCGGCGACCGTATTCTGATTCATGGCGCGGCGGGCGGTGTGGGAATCGCCGCGGTGCAACTGGCGAAGGCGCGCGGCCTGGAAATTTACGGGACGGCCGGGCCGACCAAGCAGGAATATCTGCGCAAGATCGGCGTGGACCACGCGATTGACTACGAGAAAAACAATTTCGTGGACGTGGTACAGAAATTCGCGCCCGACGGAATTGAAATGGTGATGGACGCGATCGGCGGGAAATCTTTTGCCGGCAGTTATAAATGCCTGGGGCCTACCGGACGATTGGTGGTGTACGGTTTTTCGGCCGCGGCCGGTGCGGACGGGAAGAAAAACGCGATCCGCGGGGCGAAAGCGCTGCTGCAGACGCCGCGATTTCATCCCCTGAAGCTGATGGCGCGGAATATTTCGATCATCGGCGTGAATCTGGGGCGCATGCCGGCGCGCGGGGCGCTGTTGCGCGGAGAGCTCGACGAAATCTTCAAGCTGTACAGCGCCGGGAAGGTTAAGCCGGTGATCGGCAAGACGTTTCCGCTGGCTGACGCGGCTTCGGCGCACAAATATATTCATGCGCGGAAAAATATCGGCAAGGTGATCCTGATGGTGAAGTGAGCTGCGCTGGATCATTTGGGCGCAGGGCCGGGAGCAGGCGCGGGCGCAGGGGTCGGAGCTGCTGCAGGCGACGCAGCTTCAGGTGCGATTGGCGGCTTCGCGAAGAGCGCTTCATCAACTTTCGGATTGATTTGCACCGCCTGCACGGTGGATTCGAAAAGTTTTGCGCCGTCGCGATACGTGTCCGTGGCGAAAGCGAACTGGCGGCCTTCCACGTTGCGATAGTCGCTCCAGTGCTGCTCGTTGTCGCTGGAGCCATGATCGCTGACGGATTGATAGCGCGCCGCCGCGAGTAAATGAGTGGTGGGATCGAAATACAGCTTCACCGCGCCAAATGGACCTGTGATTGCCACGCCTAGCGTTTTCTTCCCGGCGATTTCTTCTTCGCCGATGGCTTGGCCGGTGATTTTTCCGGCTAGCGCTTGCTGATAGATCCCCCAGCCGCCGCCAAAGAGGGTGATGCCGCGCTTGAATTCGCCAATCATGTCCGTGGTCTCGTGGACTCCGTCCGGAAATTTCAGCCATGACGATGTTCCGTCACAGACTTGCACGATCGTCGCGGACCCCAGGTTCACTTCGCCATAGGAGCGATCTGGATACGAAACTCGCCAGGTGACGCCAAGCTGCCGGTCGCCGCGCGGATTGTGCAGATTGCCGTTTTCGCTAAAGCCCAAGGTCGCGACGGACTGCAGCGCATCGCCACCCGCGGCTTGCGCGGCGGCCAGCAGGATTTGCTTGCCCTGTTCGAGCGATTCGGGCGTGGCCGGCGCAGCGGCGGAAGCCGTGGCGGCCTGCTTGGACGCGCGCAACGCCGGCGAAAGAACGTCCACTTCGCCGAAAGGAATCTCGGTGATTTCCGCTCCGGCAAATTGCTTTTTCAGCGCATCACGAAATGCGCTGACGTTTCCCACCAGCACGATGTCCAGATCGCCCGTGGCGAAATATTTGCGCGCGGTGGCTTGCACTTGTTCGAGTGAAGTGGCGCGCACTTTGACGGGGTAGGTCTGATTGTAATCCGCAGGCAGATCGAACGCGGCGACGGTGAGCACGCGATCGACAACTTGCTCGGCGGTTTCTGTTTCGATGGGATACACACCCGCTAGATAATCGCGCGCGAAGTTCAGTTCTTTCTGCGAAATTTTCCCCTGGGACATTCCCGTCAGCAGATCCATCACCAGCTTGGTGGCGTCCACGGTGGCTTCGGTGCGCGTGTAGGTTTCCACAGCTAGCGAGCCGGTGTAGCGATGCGGAGTGAAAGCGGATGATGCGCCGTAGGTGAGGCCCTTCTTGATGCGCACTTCCGTATTCAAGCGGCTGTTGTAACTGCCACCAAAGATGTGATTAGTCACATCCAGCGGCAGAAAATCGGGATCGGCGCGGCGTATGGAGATTCTGCCGACGCGAATCTGCGTTTGCACGGCGTCGGGCTTGTCGATCAGCCAGACGTGGGTGGCTGTGGCGCTCGGCGGGACCTGCGGCGGAGCGGAGGGGACATCAAGTTTCGGCCAGCTGCCAAAATATTTTTCGGCGATGGCGAACGCTTCTTCGGGCGTGATGTCTCCCGCAAAACCAAGTACAGCTTGGTTCGGCGCGTAGTTCGCGTCGTGAAATTTCACGAAATCTTCGCGCTGCAGTTTTTTAATCGTGGCTGGGGTGCCTTGTTCCGGCAAGCCGTAGGGCGAATCTCCGTAGAGCGTGCGCGCAAACGCCAGCGTCGCCAGATAATTCGGGTCGGAGTATTGCACTTCCAGGTCAGAGAGAAGTTGCTGGCGCTGGCGGTCGAGCTCTTCGGCGCGAAACGATGGATGCAACACGACGTCAGAAAGCAGATCCATCCCTACGCCCAAATCTTTCTTCACAACGTCGAGCGTTACGGTAGTGGCGTCGCGTCCGGCTTTCGCGTCCAGGGTGCCGCCCACGAAATCAATCGCTTCAGCAACTTCCTTGGCGGAGCGCTTCGCGGTTCCTTGCGTCAGCAGACCGGCCGTCATTGCCGCGACGCCCGGCATTCCCACGGGATCTTGAATGGTGCCCGCCGAGAGAATCACCAGGCGCGCGGCGACGGCGGGTTCGCGATGATCGGTGACCACAAAAACGCGCAAGCCGTTGGGCAGCGTCTTGGTGGCCGCTGTGGGAAATTCAAATGGTCTGGGCGCGCCTGGTGCGGGTATTTCCGGCGCGAGCTTCACGCCTGGCGGAACGATTCCGGAAGCTTTCTGCGGTCCCTGCGATGTGGAGGGTTCCGATTCGCTGCGCGACACCGGCGCCGATGCTTGCGGCCGCGCGATTGCGATTGGTGCGAACGTGGCTGCAGTGGCCGCCGCCACGAACAGGATTGCTGCAAACAGAAAACTTGACCAGCTCTTAGCCCGCTTCATCGTTGCTCCTGAAATTTTCTCGCCCATCGCGCCGCAGAGATCATTTTTGCGCGGGTCCGGCAGGCGCTCCGGGCGCCGCCGGCGTGACGATCAGCACCGTGGCGCGCGTGGATTGAAAATAATCTTTGGCGACGCGCTGGATGTCCGCGGGAGTCGCGGTGAGGTAATGATCCAGCTCGGTGTTCGCGAGGCCGGGATCTTTTCCGATTACCGCGGCCGATGCGAGCGCCACCGCTTTTTCCTCATCCGTGTCGCGGCCCAGCACGAACCCGGCGATTTCCTGGTTCTGGGCTTTTTCCAGTTCCCGCGCTTCCACCGGCGCGGCTTTTAATCCGTCCAGCACCCCCACCAGCGATTTTTCGCCCTCTTCCGCGCTGTGGCCCTGATTCATAATCGCGTAGGCCCAGAAAAGATTGGGATCCTCGGAGAACGCGCCGAAACCGGCAGCCTGCACCGCGATTTGTTCTTTGTAAACGAGCGTCTGGTACAGACGGCTGCTCTCGCCTCCGGCCAAAATATTCGACGCCAGGTCCAGCGAATACGAATCCGGAGCATAGCGCGCGGGAATTTTGTAACCAATCACCACGGCGGGCAGCGGCGTATTGGAATAGGATTTCCTGGCCACGCGCTCGGCGGTCTGCGGCGGCTCGGGATTATTCAGGCGCGGAATCGGTTTCGCCGAAGCGGGGATGCCGTCGAAATATTTATTGGCCCACGCCAGGGCCTGTGTGGAATCGAACTCGCCGACGATCACTAGCGTCGCGTTATTTGGTTTGTAGAATGTGTTGAAGAAATCGCGCACGTCTTGAACCGTAGCCTTGTCCAGATCCGCCATGCTGCCGATAGGCGTGTGATGGTAGCCGTGCACGGTGAACGCAGCGGCGCGCAAATCTTCCTGCAGGTAGCCGTAGGGCTGGTTCTCGATGCGCACGCGGCGCTCTTCTTTCACCACTTCGCGCTCGGACTTAAAATTTTCCTCGCTGACGTTGAGGCTGCCCATGCGGTCCGCCTCGAGCCACAGGACGCGCTCGAGATAATTGCTGGGAAAAGTTTCGAAGAAATTGGTGGTGTCGTCGGAGGTTTCGGCGTTGTCGAATCCGCCTACGGCTTCGATAATGCGCGAATGCTCCTCGGCTGGAACGTGGGCCGAGCCTTTGAACATCAGGTGCTCAAACAGGTGCGCGAAGCCAGTGCGTCCGGGGCGCTCGTCTTTCCCGCCGACGTGATACCAGACTTGCAGGTTGATGATGGGGACTTCGTGGTCTTCGAGCAGAATTACCTGCAGGCCGTTCGGCAGCGTGTGCGTGGTGTAGTTGAGCTTGGGCGGGCGGACCTGCGCGCTGTTTTCTTCGGCAGTATTCTGCTGCGCAGCGTTTTCTTGGGCAAATACTGGCGCGCTGCAGATCGCGCCCGCGAGCGCTGAACACATTGCCAGAGCTGCGAGCGACCGCACGCTCGCACGGAAACCACGGCGTATCGTCATTCTCAATTGCTCCCGTCGAGGGAATTTACCGCGCGAAGCCCGGCCGGTTGGCAGCGAGGGTTAGTATCAATGACCCTGCGCATGAGAGTCAAACCGGCGGCCCGGCAAACTCGCGTTGCTTCGTTTTCCATTTGCTGTGGTTCAGGCGGTGCAAAAAACCCGGGGATTCCGAAGGCTTTCGCTCGCACTTCAACACGCACCCCGGTTAGACGCACGCCGTAGCAAAAGGATTACACGCGGTTGCGGGACCCCTTGCGCGGATGTAAGCTGATTTTTAGACTGGAAAATCGAGGTGCAGAATGAAAAGCTTGGCCGGACTTCTGATCGTCGCGCTGCTGGCGGCGCTGGTTTACAAATATTATTTTTCGAGCCTGCAATCCGCGGGAACCGGGACGCCCGCGCAGACGATTGACATCGTCGGCGTGAAAAATGATTTGGTGGGAATCGCGCAGGCCGAGCGCGCGCACCAGGCCATGCACGGCTCCTACACTTCGCTGGATGAACTGATTTCCAGCGGCGAGCTGACCATGAAGCAAAGCGGCCGCAACGGCTACACCTATTCCGTCGAAACTACGGACCAGAGTTTTCGCGCCATCGCGCACTGCCCTACTGCGACGTTCCCCGGCTGCAGCAATTATGCCGTGGATCCATCCATGGAAGTGCAACCAACACCGTAAAGTGACCTTCCGCGCCCCACAGTTCCGACCCGTTCCACTAGTCCGTTAGTCTGTAGGGGCGGGTCCCGCGGCCGCGGGACCCGCCCCTACAACCGCAAGAGAGACCTTTCGCGCGGAACATCTTCGCGGCGTCATGCGTATCTTCAACCGAAGCTGGAAATGAATCTGGGCCGCGCGGTGTTCAAGACGCTGGATTCACGAGAGGAGAAATACGATGGAACCTATCGGTTTGGTCGCTGTGATTTTGTCGTTCTCGGTTCCGCTGGCCGCGATTTATGCCTGGTACCGCGTGCGCAAATTGCGCACGGAAGAGCGCCTGGCCGCCATCGCCAAGGGAGTGGCGGTGCCCATGGCCGATGAATTGCCGCCGCACGCGCGTTCGCGCAAGTCCGCAATTCTCCTGACCGCGGGAGGCCTGGGGTATCTGATTACGTTCATGCTGCTGGCGCGATACGAATCGGACGCGATGCAGGCAGCGGTGTTCGGCGCGATCCCGATTTGCGTGGGGCTCGGGTACTTCCTCGATGCAGTGCTGGTGCGCCGCGACATGCATCCTTCGGCGTAAGCGCCGCGGGACTGCGTAACCGAGGCGGGGTGGGACGATTTGGGGGGACGCGCGCCGGAGTTCCGGTGGCGCACGTCAACGCGCATCAGCGCTCGTCACTTGCAATTAAGGCGTGCGCTTCTGATCCGCGACCGTCACGCCCGCTTCGGCGTAATCCGTTGGCGGCAAATCCACGAACGTCACCTGAATATTTTCGCGTTTGGCGCGGCCGTCTTCGATCAACGCCAGCGTGATGCGCTCGGCTAATTTGCGTTTCTGCTCGGGTGTGCGCCCTGCCACCCACGTCACTTGCACGTAAGGCATCGCAATCCTCCTCGAAACTCGCAAGCATTCTACCGGGTTACGGCGAGAAGGAAAAACTCCGAGGGTTTCGTCGCGGTCCCGCAGCCGCGGGACCGCTACAAAGGCTAACCGCAGCTTCTCGCCCTACGCCGCGCGCGTCGCCGGCGACGGCAACTTCGTGCCACAACCCGGACAGTTCGCCCAGCCCACTTCCACGCCGCGCCCGCAATTCGGGCAGGTGGGCAGCAGCGACGTGCCGCAGTGCGGGCAGAACGTGTATCCGGATTTCAGAACTTGCGAACATCCGGGGCACGCCTTCATCAGTGGATCGCGCAAAATGAAATAAAGAATGATCCCGATCGCATCCGGAATGAAAATCGCCAGCAGAGTCCACATCACGTAGCGCATGCCGCGCCGCTTCGCATCGGCGTACACGTAGCCGATCAGCAGCAGCCAGATCGCCGGCACGATTCCCACACCCACAATCATCAGAATCTTTCCCACTTCCGGCGTGTTGGCGAGGCCCTGATCGTGCGAATACATCACGAACAGAGTGAATCCTGAGGATAGCGCGAATAAAACGCATGCCACGATAATCCGCACCGCGCGCGGGATTATCTTCAGTTCCTCTTTGAATCGACTCATGCCAATCTCCTTTCGCGCCGCTGCTGCATCGAGAGCAACACAGCCGCCGCGCCTCCTGCCAGCCATACCGTCGTCGTAAACACGCCGAACACAATCCATGCGTGATTGAATCTTGGGTCCAGCATTCCCAGCACGCCGCCGGTGAACAGGCGCACCAGCGGCCAGCTCAGCAGCGTCAAAATCCACGCGAATATCAGCAGGCCGATGATTACCGTGCGATTCCAGCGATGCTCGATTTCTTCCGCGAGGCGAATCTGCGCCTGGGCGCGCGCGCGCTCCACCACGATGGAGCGCGGCTGCGGCGTCGGCAGCCGGCGCAAGCCGCCCGCGAGCAACTTCCACTTTTCCAGCTCCGCGCCACACGAATCGCACGTGCGCAGATGATCCATTAATTGTTTTTCTTCGCCGGGATCGAGCACGTCCGCCGCAGCCAGTGATAGCAACGCCCGGATTTTGTCGTGTTCGTTCATTGCCAATTTTCTCCGGGATAGCTCGTTTCCATAATCACGCGCAGGCGTTCCAGAGCGCGGCGCAAACGAGTTTTCACCGTGGAAAGCGGCGCGCCCAGCACTTCGGCGATTTCGTCGATCTTCATTTCTTCCTCGAAGCGCAGAGTCAGCACTTCGCGCTGTACTACTGGAAGCATTTCCAGCACCACGCCCAGGCGCTGCGCGCGTTCGCGCGCGAGGATTCCTTCGAGCGGCGGCCGGTCGTGCGACGGCAAACGAGTCGCTGCGGTTTCCCCGGCAGCAGAATCGCCAATCGGCTCGTCCAGACTTTCAGGACGCACGCGACGCAGATGATCAATCGCCAGATTGCGCGCCAGCGTAAACAGCCACGCCTCAAAACTGCGCCGCGGATCGTACTGCTGAATTTTTTCCGCCACACGCAGCCAGGTTTGCTGGAACAGGTCTTCCGCCTCGGCCGGCTGGCGCACCATGCGAAGCAGATAACGATAGAGCCGATTCTGGTAGCGCGTGAGAAGCGTGGATAGCGCATCCAGGTCGCCGCGCCGAAGTTGCGCTACGTCGCTATCCAGAGCCACCCGCCCCTCCCAGTACGTTGCTGCTGAGCCGTCGCGGCCTGCGCTCGCTCCCGCTATGCCGCGTATCATCGCACCGTAAAGTGTTGCTGCGGCCGTCATATTCATACTACGGATGAGCAGGCGAAAAAGACTCAGCTGCGCCGAGTCGCGGCAAGCCTTGTGCTATAAATAACTTATGACCGCCCACAGAGGGTTTACTACGCGTTGAGCGCTGCTTCGGCCAGCACTGGCGTCCATTTCGATATTGCGCCGAATCCCACGTTTGTGGATGAAGATGTGCGCGTTTCCGTGCGCGGGCTGCCTGCTTCTGCGCTGATTTCCATTCAGGCTGCGACGGAAGATGCCCAGGGGCGGCGCTGGAGTTCGCTGGCCCGCTTTCGCGCTGATTCGGCTGGCGTGATCGACGCTTCGCTGCACGAATCTTTAGGCGGCAGCTATCGCGGCGTTGCGCCGATGGGGCTTTTCTGGTCCATGGAATCCGCTGCAGCGAGCGCGGACGGAAATTCGAGTTTCGCGAAGAGCAATAGTTCGCCAGATCGCGTGGATTTCGAAGCGCTGCTTGATGCGTGCGTGATCGCGCGCGCCAGCCTTGCGCGGAGTTTCTTGGCCCCGGAAACCGCGACGCGCGATTTGAAAATCCCGAGCGAAGCGGAAGGCTCAAACGCCAACGAAACAACGGTGGGGAGATTATTTATTCCGCCGGGACGCGGGCCGCATCCTGTCGTAATTGTTCTGAGCGGCTCCGGCGGCGGATTCGATCTGGACAAGGCCGCGGTGCTTTCACGCCACGGCTTCGCCACGCTCGCGCTGGCATATTTTGGCATAGCGCCGCTGCCCGCGTGGCTGCATCGCATCCCGCTGGAATATTTCGAGGCAGCTCTGACCTGGCTTTCCGCGCAGCCAGCTATCGATCCGCAGCGCGTCGGAATTCTGGGCGTATCGCGCGGCGCGGAATTGGCGCTGCTGCTCGGCGCGACGTTTCCGCAGATTCACGCGGTTGTGGCCTACGCTCCCAGCAGCGTGGCCTGGGCCGCCAGCGGTCGCGACAAATCCACTGGCGAAATAATTCCCTGCTGGACGTGGCGCGGAACGCCGGTCCCATTTGCGCCGCTCCCGCTGCGTGGATTTATGTGGCGCTCGGCTTTTCCGGTGGTGGCGCTGAAGCGCCCGGTGTTGTTCCGCAATCTGTTTCGCGCCGCCCTGCGCAATCGCGAGGCGGTGGAGCGCGCCGCGATCTCCGTGGAAAATATTCGCGGGCCGATTCTATTGATTTCCGGCGGCGACGATCACCTGTGGCCCGCCGCGGAAATGAGCGAAGCGATCATCGCGCGCCTGAAGCGCAACGGGGGCGCGCACACAGCCGAACATTTGCACTTCGCGCATGCCGGACACATGCTGCGCTATCCCCACTTGCCGGTCACCGCCCGCGATTCGCGCAACAAGCATCTCCGCGGCGCGCGTTTTTCCTTCGGTGGCACGCCCGCCGCCGACGCCGAAGCGCAAACTCAAGCCTGGCATCGCGCCATCGCCTTCCTGTGCGCCAATCTGTAGCGGCGATGAAGCCAAATAGCCCGGCGCCCATCGCGCAATCCAAGCTCCCGGGCGGCAATCAACAGTGTGCTAAAATAGCGGCATAGTGCTGAAGGTCCTACAGAGTCTGCTCGACCTGCAGAGCGTTGACACGCGCCTGCAAATTGTCCGCGCGCGCCTGGCGGCCCTGCCCAAAAAAATCGCGGAAGTTGACGGCCACGTGGCCGCCGCCAAAGCGGAACTCGATAAGAGCAAAGCCGCTCAGCTGGCCACCGTAAAAGACCGCAAAAAATACGAGCTGGACGTGGAGCAGTGGAAAGACCGCGTGCGCAAGTACAAAGACCAAACCTCGCAGGTAAAAACCAACGAGGCGTACAAAGCGCTGCAGCACGAAGTGCAGAACGCCGAAGACGAAATTTCCAAGGCAGAAGACCGGCTGCTGGAGCAAATGGTGGCCGGCGAAGAATATGACCGCAGAATAAAAGCCGCGGAAAAATCCCTGAAAGAGGTGGAAGAAGTGACCCGCGGCGAGCGCGCGGAGATCGAAAAGGAAAAAACTGCCGCGGAAAAAGAGCTGGCCGAAGGAAACACCGAACGCGCCCGCGCCACGGCCGAAATTCCCGAAGACATGATGGACCACTACGACCGCATCATGAAAAAGCACGACAACGTGGCGCTCGCCGAAGTGCGCGACGAAAAATGCAGCGCTTGCGGCATGCGCATTCGCCCGCACGTGTTTCAGGAAATGCGCCGCAGCACCAGCCACGAAATGTTCCACTGCGAGACTTGCACGCGCATTCTCTATTACGTGGAACCTGCTGCTTCGGCGGCTGCAGCCGGGCCTGCGGGCGATCCTTCCGGTTCCACACCTTCCCACAGTGAAAATTAAGACGAAATTATTAACCGTCCGTCACGCCGCGTGCACTCCACGCGCGGAAAATTTCCGAAAAAATTTGGCGGCCCTGTGAACCCCACCAGAAAAGTTCCTCCGCCGGGAAGCGCACGCCTGTTCGCGGACTCGCACGCGCCGGCGCCGCCCGCGGGCGTGTACGTCGCGAATATTGATGGCGCGTCGCGCGGCAATCCCGGCCCTGCTTCCTACGCCGTGGTGCTGCGCGACCCTGAAGGAAAAATCGCGCTCGAGCTTGCGAAAAATATCGGGCGTGAAACCAACAACGTCGCCGAATATTTTGCGCTGCTGGCCGCGCTGGATTACGCCGCCAGCCACAACATCGCCGCGCTCCGAGTGCGCAGCGATTCCGAGTTGCTGGTGCGCCAGATGCAAGGCCGCTACAAAGTGAAAAGCCCGGACTTGAAGCCGCTGCACGAACGCGCCTCCAAACTCAGCCGCCAATTGCGATACTTCGCCATTGAACACGTGCGCCGCGAGCTGAATACCGACGCCGATGCGCTGGCGAACGTCGCGCTGGATTCCGCAGGCGTCCCGAAATTCGAAGATCGCAAATCGCGCCTCGTAAACGAAGCCGCAAACGCTCCTACCCGTCCGACGCAAACTCCAGCGCCGCCGCGCGCTAATCCGACACGCACCCTGCGCGCGCGCTACGTCCGAGGTGTCTTCATTCCCGTCGATCCCGTGGACCTGGCTGAAGGCAGCGAAGTCACCTTGGACCTCCGTATACCACTGAAACAATAGGGCTTGCCTGACATTCTCCGCAATTCCCGAAACGGGACCGCGGCGGAGTTTGGTACCGTCGATCTATTGTTGCCCCTGCCCGCGAACCGTAACCTTGGTCCTCTCGGGGGCGATCAGTGAATTCATTGCTCGACAAACTTCCCACGATTCTCGTCCTGTTCGTCCTCGTTGGGATTTTTCTATCACTCCGTAAGCATGCGCCCTCCGCGCGAATCCGCCTGTGGACGTACGCTTGGGCCCTAATCTTCCTGCACTTTTTCATTCAGGCTTTTGAGACGCACACCGGCACGCTGGAAAACATTCTGGAGTCAATTGACATCGGCTCACTGGAACTTTCCGGCGTGGTGTTCGTGGTTTCGATGACGCTCGCTGTGGAAGACCGCAAGAAACGGCTGACGATGCTTGCGCTTCTCGCCGTTCCCACAGCGTTCCACGCCGTCGCTGCGGTGTTCGACTGGCACGTTTATGGATTGATGACTCTCGCGCTGGGAACGATTTTCTTCGGAGGCGCGGCTTTCGCGCTGCGCAGCTTTCCGCGCACCAAGCCGTACGCCATCGGCATCGCGATTATTTTGGCGATCACCGGAATCTGGACGATGCACGACCAGCTTCTCGGCAGCGCCGATCTGGGCATCAATGCGATCCTGACGCTCACCTTCGGCCTCTGCGGCATCCTCTATTGGAAACGCTTCCCGCGGCCTTCGCCGGGCGTGATCACCGTCACCGGAGGATTTGTGGCCTGGGGCGCGGTGTTCCCAGCGGGCGCTCTCTTGGCGCACTACACGCCGAAGCTGCAGGTGAATGCCGAGCTGTGGAACGTGCCGAAATTTTTCGTGGCGTTTGGGATGATTCTCGCGCTGATCGAAGATAAATCCGGCGTGATTGAACGCGCGAACGAACGCGAGCGCGCCGCGAACAGGCTTCTGCTGCAGCTTTCGCAGATCACCTCGCGCCTGCTGGCCGGCAGCGATCCGGCGGACCTGTGCGGAGAGATTACGGCGGCCGTCACCGCGGCCACCAGTTTCCCGCGCGCGGCGCTGTTTCTGGCGCGCGACGATCGTTCCCTGCGGCTAGGCGGTTGCACCGGATTTTCACCGGCGGAAAAGTTACGCTTCGAAGAACGCAGCAAAGCATGGACCATCGAAAAGGTGAAAGACCTGTGCAAGCAAGGCACGCAGCTGGGCAACAATTCTTTCCTGATCCGCTCCACCGAAGGCGACGCAGGTTCGCGCAGCGCTGGCGCTGGCGCGGGCACGGCTGCGGCGGAGCATGAAGTGCTCGTCCCGCTGGTTTCCTGGCGCGGCTCGCACCTGGGCTGCCTGTGCCTGAGCGCCGCGCAGACCACGGAAGAAAGTGCAGTCAACGAGACCGCCGAAATCATGAAGCTTGAGGTGCTGGCTTCCGATCTTGCGGTGACCATCGAAAATTCGCGGCTGCATCACCAATTGGTGCGCTCCGAAAAGTTGGCGGCGCTGGGCCAGCTGGTGGCCGGCGTCGCGCACGAATTGAACAATCCTCTTACCGGCATCATGGGCTACGCGGATCTGCTGAGCGAGGAAGTGGAAGGCCAGAAGGCCGCGAAACGCGTCGAGAAGCTGGGGGCTGAAGCGCGCCGCATGAAGCGCATCGTTGACGGCCTGCTGCGTTTTGCACGCCAGAATAATCCCGCCGCGCGTGCCGCTGATTTCGAAACCGCGCTGCACGACGTTATCCAGCTGCGCGAATTCCACATTCGCAAGCTCGGCATAAAAATGGACGTGCACGTCGCGCCGGACCTGCCGCGCATTTCCATCGGCGAAGACGAGCTGAAGCAAGTGCTGCTGAATATTCTGAACAATGCGATTGACGCAGTGGAAGAAAGCTCGCAACGCTCCATCTCTATCTCCGCCACGCGCCAGGGCGATCGCGTTTTCATCCGCTTCGACGATTCCGGCCCCGGCTTCAGCGACCTGAACCGCGCGTTTGATCCGTTCTTCACCACGAAGCCGGTGGGCAAAGGCACCGGCCTCGGCCTCAGCATTTGCTACGGCATCATCCAAGAAGCCGGCGGCGAAATCGTCTTGAGTAACAAGCAGCCCTTCGGCGCCAGCATCAGCTTGGAATTCCCCGCCACCGTCGTCGAGCCCGCCGTGATTCTTTCCGCGTAATCGGTCGCAGAAATCCGAAGATTTCGGGCAGCGTCGGACCGCTTATGCTTGCGCGCAGACTGCTTGTGGTTTCAGAGAGTACGAACGATACAGCGTATCGCGTTGTGCGGGGATGTAACCTGCATCGGAAATGATGCGGCGCAGTTCCGCTTCGTTGGTGCGGTTGCGCACGCCGGCGGCGTACACCACATTTTCTTCGATCAGGATGCTGCCCACATCGTCCGCGCCAAACTGCAAACCGACCTGGCAGATTTTAATCCCCGGCGTGAGCCAACTGGACTGGATGTGATCGATGTTGTCGAGATACAGGCGGCTGATCGCGAGCGTCTTCAGATAATCAAACGCCGTCGCCTCGGGAATCTTCTTTCCCAACGGCGTATTTTCCGGCGCGAAAATCCAGGGAATAAACGCAGTAAAGCCGCCAGTATCTTCCTGAAGCTGCCGGATCGTCTCCAAGTGATTCACGCGGTGGCGATATTCTTCGCCGCAGCCGAACATCATGGTGGCCGTGGTGCGCATGCCCAGCGCGTGTGCGTCGCGATGCATGCTCACCCATTCGTCTGACCGGCACTTCAATCGCGAAATCTTCGCGCGAATTTCATCATCCAGAATTTCCGCTCCGCCGCCGGGGATTGAATCCAGGCCTGCGTCGCGCAGGCGCGCAATCGTGTCGCGCACCGATAAGCCGGAAACTTCCGCGATGCAGCCGATTTCCGGCGCGGAAAAGCAATGCAAATGTATCTGCGGAAATTTCTGCTTGATCGAACGCAGCATGTTTTCGTAGAACTCGATGCGCAGGTCCGGATGCAGTCCGCCCTGCATGAGCACGCCGGTGCCGCCCAACTCGATCATCTCTTCGATTTTTTCGTAAATGGATTCCAGCGGCAGGATGTAGCCGTCTTTCGCGCCCAGCGGACGGTAGAACGCGCAGAACGAGCAATACTCCGTGCAGAAATTCGTGTAGTTGATGTTGCGATCGATCTGGTAAGTCGCCACGCGCGGGTCCGTCTTCGCGCGGCGCACTTCGTTCGCGGCCATCCCGATACCGATCAAGTCATCGGAATTGAAAAGCTCCAGCGCTTCCTGTTTTGTAATGCCCATGTACGGCTTGGCCCCCCGCTCTTCGCAAATCAATTATACAGGATCGTGCGCCCCGCACGACTCGATCACGCTCCGTGGCGGGCCGCGGACGAGGAGGCTGACGCAGAGTGCGAAGCGGCGAATTCCAGTGGACGATGGTGGGAAATCAATCCCGCCGCCGCAGCCTTTTCGTAATACAGATTCAGGCCCGCGAGGTATTCGGGCTCGAGGCCGTAATGAATGTTGTCGGCGAGGTAGCGTTCGAGCGCCCTGGGCGGCATGTCCAGCTTGATCGCTGCCGCTTCGGAAATTTCGCGCAGACGCTCCAGGCCATACGCTTTCGACGCCTGAAAATCCGCCACCACGTCCGGCGTAATCGCGTCGCGACGGCCAGCCCAAATCGCCAGCACGCAGGGTTTGCCGGTCAGCTCGCGCCACTGATACGCCACATCGTAAACAAAAATTGTTTCGAAGCCTGGCACCGGCATATCTTCCGGATCGCCTTTGCAGCAATCACCGCCGCTGGCAACCTTCACGGAGAGCGCTTCCATTTTCAGCGCGATGCGCAACGCCGGATCGCCGATCACCAGCGCCGCGTCGGCATTCTTCAGCATCTCGGAAGCGTCCGGCGCGGTTTCCACAAATTCCGGCTCGATGTTCCAGTGTTGCGCGGCCAGAATTCGCACCAGCGCTTGCGAGCTGCGCGAGCTGGCGTCGAGCGCGATGCGCTTGGCGCGCTGGATCGGTTTTTTCGAAACTACCAGGATGCTGCGCACTTCGCCTTTCGCCGCCACCGACGTTCCCGGTAACGCCACTACGTTTTCCATGCGCTGGTATTCGATCGAAGGGATGATCGCCACGTCCGCCGCGCCGCTGCGCAATGCTTCGGCGCACTGCGACGGCCACGTGAACGACAAATCGTACTTCCCCGCCAGCGGCCCGTCGGTAAATCCCCACACCAGCGGCGCCGTATTCAAATACTCGACAATCGAAATGCGAAGTTTGCTCATTCCGCGGCTCGCAACATACGAATGCTCAATATAACACAAACCCCAGCATGGTCTTGCGGCACACCAACGAACGAGGACACTACCGGTGTTATCGCGGTTGCGTTCTGGGCGCTTGCTGTTATCCTATGATTAGCATGCCTAAGAAAAAGAAGCTCTCGGTCAACGAAGCGGCTGCCAAACTGGCGGCGATTGCCGAGAAGAGCCTGTCCCGGTTTTCGGAGAAAGAACAGGACGCGCGCGTGGAAGCATTTGCGCGAAGAGACTTTAGCGGCGCCCGCGAAATTCGCGCCAAATCTTCAAGGAGTTCGCGTACTCGGCGCTACCAGGCAGCTGGCCGAGGTCGTTAACGATTGTATCGATAAACGCTGCCTCGTCATCACCCTGCAAGGCCTCTTTGAATTTTCGTCGCAGCACCGCTCCTCGTCGCATCCCCGAAATGCTGACAGGCTGCCGTTTCCCTCGCTGCAGTTCCTGGTCCCGAACATCCTTGATTTCCTGATCGTCTGACATACGCTAGTGCATCGCCTTTCATCGCTGCTAGGTTTTAGGGACGTTCGGAGAATCCCACGATTTCGTCTTCCGTGGGGATTTCCATTTCATGCTTCACCGGCCCGCCTGGAAACAGAAACAGCTTGTCTTCGCCGGCCTTGCCCTGCACTTCGAAGGAAGCGAACGCGTAGGGCAAACCCTCCGATCCCAATTCCGAATTAGCGCTGCAGATTTGGAAATGCAGATGCGGCTCGGACGAATTTCCGGTATTGCCGAGCAGCCCCAGCACCTGGCCACGCGTAACTTTGTCGCCCACTTTCACGCGCAGCGAGCCCGGCTGCATGTGCGCATAAAACGCGAACAACCCATTGCCGATTTCCATGATCACGTGATTTCCGCCAACTGTCTCCAGCGTGATCGGCACAGCCAATGATTTCGCCCCGGGCGTATTCTGCGGGATGCCATCGCCAACCTGCGTCACCACGCCGTCCGCCACCGCATGAATTTCCGCCCCGTACGCGCGATAGTTCCTGTTGTCGCTGGGATCGCCCTTGTACATTTTGCCGTCCGGATACGCCTGCACCCAATCAATCGCCAAGCGCTGCGAAATATACGCGTGGCCATTGATGGGAATCAGCGCGCGGCGATGCACCGAAGTATTCGACGGCCCATTGCCGGCCACCCAGTCTTCCCCCACGAGCGGCGAAGAAATCACCACCACAGGATTCTTATCAACGCTCGTCGGGGGCATAACTATCGAAAGCGCCTCCGGGTAATCGCCGATTTTCACGCTGATGCGCTCGGCGATCGCCGAAGGTATATCCTCCAGCTTGTCGAACGTCACCCACAGAAAAACCACGCCGAATTCTCCCGCCGCGAGCTTGGAGACTTTTTCCGCGTTGGGCAACCCCGGGTGAATGAACATTCCGTCGAGGTCCGCGCCGGAAAAAGTCGCGAGCGTTTTCTGCGCCGCATCTGCGGAGACCACCTCGATGCGCGTGAACGCGTATTCCCACTTGTCCATATTCGAAATGTGCAGCTCGTACACCAGATGCCATTTCCCATCCGCCTTGAACGCCGTCGGTGCGATGGGAATCACGGCATTGAATCCCGGCAGCAGAGGCTTCGGCGCGTGCTCGGCTTTGGGAACCGCCTGCTCCACATTTCCCTTCGAAGTCGCGCCGGATTCCGTGCGCCGCGTAAAATCCAGCGCCTGCGCCGGCGTCCCCGTCTGCGTCCAACTGCCGGAAATGTCGCGGCCGTTTTTCTTCAGCTTGCCTTCATACACGCCGCCCACGCGCGGCACTTCGAAACGCAGCGCATCGCCATGAAACGTCACATTGCTCAGCGCGTTAACGGCGTGCCGGTCCACGCTGTCCATCGTGCCGCCCAGTTGCCCGCTGCCGGACTTCGTAATCGTCACCACCACATGCAGCTCGCCGCCCAGCACGCCAACCCAGACGCCTGCAATGCCGTTCGCGGATTCCGCGGCTTGGCCCATCGAGCCACCAGCTGAAAACAAAAAGCCAAACGCAGCGACTACGAGCAAAAACATTTTCATCGCGATTTTCATGTACATCCTTTGATCTGCTAAAGAATTACGCGTGACTTCGCCGCGCCCTCCGCGTCTCTGACGATGCGACGAGCATCGTCATCTTGCCTGCCCTGAGTGATGTTGCGAAGGGAGGTCGGCGCCCTTGCCTCAAGCAGGTCGAATCCGGCATGCCGGAGGCAGGGATCTCTCCCGCCAACCGCGCAAATGCCGCTAGTGAAGCATGTAGATGGGTGACGATTTCAAGCGCGCAATTGTGCCGTTTGGTCCCACCGCCCAGGCGTAATCGTATCGGAGCACGGCCAGCGCGTTGAGGTTCAACGAATCCGTATTCTTCCAGTGCGCGCCGCCGTCGTCGCTGAAGTCCTCTCCATTCGGACCGACAGCGATCAGCGATTTTTCGTCAATGCGCGCCACCGCCGAACGAAATCCGCCCGGCTGCTGCTCCGCCAATTTCCACGTCTTGCCTTGATCCTTCGAATAAGCCGCGACGTGATTGCGATTATTGGGATCCTTGTAATCGCCACCCACGATAATCAAATCCTTACCCCAAGCCGAGATGGAAAAAATCCCCGAGGATGCGTTGCCGCTCACAATCGGCGTGTTGTTCACCGTCCAGCTGTAGCCGGCATCGCTCGAATGAAACAAGCGCGCCGCGGGTCCGCCCGTTACGAAATAGACGTGCTCATAGCTATAAATCGCCAAACAAGTTCCGCTGGCGGCGAAAGCGCCTTCATTTTGCAACGCGGCGGGCATCTGGTCGGTAGGAAGCTGCTCCCAATTCTCACCGTCCCGGCTGCGCTGGATCACAAACTTTCCATCAATGGGATCGCCCACCGCGCGACATTCGATCGCTGAGTCGCACACCAGAGCATCAAGAAAAAATCCCTTGCGTTTGTCCGTGTACTGCAATTTCCAGGTCGCTCCGCCATCCGTCGTCTTGTAAATCCGCGATTTGTCGCCGTCTCCACTGGACATGACGTAAGCGGTCGTAGCATCTCGCGCCTGTATGCTGCGGAAATCCAGTGCCTCGCCGCCCGCTACGTGCAAGCGCTTCCAGGTCTTGCCCGCGTCCTTCGACTGCAGAATCACGCCATTCGATCCGGAAGCCCACACCACGACGGTGCCCACGCCGTGGGAATCCGCAAACGTTCCGACGCTCACGCCGCGCAAATTCGTATCCATCCCGTTGGTCTGCACGGTCCACCACGGGCGGTCCTTGATCGTGGCACGAACGAAAATCGCCGCAGCCAGAATCACGAGAAACAAGGTGCAGAAAGGTTTCAGGACGCGTCGCATGACGCGCATTCTAGCAGCAGTTTAGCCGGAAGAGCGCGCCTATGAACGCAGAGTACAGGCCCACGACGAAAGCCTTTACGCAGACGCGTTAATTCTCCGGCAAAACCGGCAGCACCACTGTGCTCACCGCGGCAGGATCATCGCGCAGCTTTATATACAGCAGCGTGCCATTAGGCCGCGGCACGCTCAGCGTGGTGCCGACAAATCCCACCGGCACGGGCACTGGATTCGTGAACTGCGCATTCGAAGCCACCGAATCGATCAGAAATAAATTCGTTCCGCTTAATTTGCACTGCTCGTCCGGCGCATCCGGGCAGCGAATTTCTTTCAGCGAAGGCAAGCGGACCACATTCGCCAGTGGCTGCCAGTCTCCTTTGGCATTGTCCGCGCTCACTGCGCGGAATTGCAGCGGCCCAAACGCCGAAGGTCCGAAACTTTTCAGCGGATCCAGCAGCGCCAGCACGCTCTGCGCATCCTGTAGCACCAGGCTGCCGTCGGTCACGCTCAGCACCGCGTCAAAAGCATTATCCGCGGTAGCCACTTCGATTTTTTCCGTCCGCGGAAATTTTTCTGGCACTTCGCTCTTCACGAAAAATAGTAGCCGTCCCTCCAGCGGCAATTCGTCGTGATTTCCCAGCCGTATCGCCGACGGTGCCGGCCCAGGCTGCACGCTCTTGCTCAACAATGTCACTTTAGGACGTGGCGCTTCGACGGTGGTCTGCAAATCCAGGATGCGCCCATCCTTCAATCCCACGTGCGCTACTGCTGTTTCGTCAGGCTCCAGCTTGGCGGCGGGCGTCGCACTCGAAATTGCCAGGCCCAGTTCATCTTTCTGCTGCACGCGCGATAATTTTGCCGGAACAAAGTGCACGCCGTTCAATTCGAAACTCGAAACTTCATCCAGCCGCGTTCCGTTCAGCACTCCCTGGTTGTCTCCCGCGTTGATGGTGAAGCGATCCAGATGCGCCGCTTCGGAATAGGAAAGCAAGGGCAGCTCGTCCGCCGCGCTCAGCCCGAATTGTTTTATCGCCAGCGTCACTTCTCCCGCCCTCTTATCTTTCAGCGGCACGGTCACTTCCAATTCTTCGGGCTTGCTGACTTTCCATGTGGCTTTCAGATCTTTGCCGTCATGATCCTTCACAGTCACTTTTTCCACGCAGGGCGCACATTCAGAAGTCACGTGCAACACGTCGTCGCGTCCCACTATCAACGCCTGCGCATCTGCGGGCGGCACCATCCACTTCTCTGCGTGCGCCGACCGCAAAAGAAAGCGCGGCCCCTCGAACTCCGCAAATCCCCAGCGCCCGCGCAGGGTTCCGGTTACGTCTGGACCTAGTTTTTCCGCCGCCGCCAGCTCGTGCGCGTCAATCACGAAGCCGCCGCGTCCCGCCTCTGCTTTCGCGGGCAGATCCAGATGATTGCCTGCCTTGTCTTCCACGTGCAGCGTGAAGTCATGCGCTATGTTCGTGGAAAAAACCAGCGGCGCGCCCTCCATCGGCAGCACCAGGGGCGATTTCTCCAAGCAGAAAATTTGTTTGGGATCCACCGGGCGCAGCGGCGGCAGTTGCGCCGCTTCCACTGCCGGCAGTCCCACCACGATCACCGATTTCGGATTGCGAAACGACGGAGGATTATTCAGCCGCAAATTCAGCCGGTCGTCTTTCGGCAACGCCAGCGCCGGGATGTATTGATATTCAGCCGTGTGAAGGCTGTTCAAAATGCGCGCGATGTCTATCACCGCTCCCACGTACGCGCTGTAATATCCCCCTCCGGCCGTCGGCGTGGCGCTGGCTTGCACCATCAAATCCGAAGACGGGCCGGAAGTCAGCGCCGTGACCATGGACTGGCTGTGCCCATCATCTAAAATCAGCTGATCGGTATTTTGCGTCAGGCACGGAGCTTGCTGCTCGCTCGGCTTGTCAAAACATTGCTGATCAACTTTGATGTTCAGCGTCCGCGCCAGCAAAACCGAGCGTTCCTTCAGCTCCGCGGGATCCTCGTTCGACGTCGCGTTCACGTCGTCCAAATACGCTTCCAGGCGCGAACGGTCCAGGCTGGCCTGGTTCAGATCTTGCGACGCTCTCACGAACGCGCCCGGCCGTCCGCGCACGGCGTTCCGCAGCGTGTTGAAATCTCCGCCCGTTTCCGGTGCCAGAAACAGCAGTGCCTGCTGCGCGTCCTGCGGAACCGTCACCACGATCCCTTCTTCGCGTGCTAGCTTGGTCCAGGTTTCCACTCTGGTGAACCACGTTTCCGGTGGCGGATTTGTTGACCCGCGCAGGAACGCCACCACCAGCAGGTAATGCACGGACTGTGTGTCGGGAAGCGCGGGATGAATCCAGAGCCGATCACCGGGCTGCAGATTGGCGATGCGGGAGATCGGCAACGTCTTGCCGTCGCGCGTCACGCGCATTTCCACCGGCGGCCCGGCAAGATCGAATGCGGCGACATCCGCACGCGCGAATCCGGCGTACACGAACATCAGCAATGCGAAACAAGCCAAGCCTAAAAATGCCATGCGCGTGATCGAGCGTGGCTGGGCGCGCGTCGCACCATATTTAGCATTCCCGATTTTCTGCTTTATCATCGCCGTCTTACTCCTCTCGAAATGGAAACCTTTGGCCATGCTTGTGAATTCCCGATATTCAGAATGATTGCGCGCGCACTAGCGGCACGGTTCGGGCTGGGATTTCGGTAACTGTTCTAACCTCGCACTCGAAGCATCTGGGTGATCGGAACTACGTGGTGACGGCTGGGGGTAATGGACAAATTTATGCTGTGTGCCCGCACAAGTCAACGAAACGAGACGGAAATTTCGTTCGCCGCGCCTAACGTATGTTGGGGCGCGCTTTCCGTCCCTGGTTTCTAGGGCGCGCCAATCTTTCCGCGGATTACCGTCACGGAGGCAGCTGGCAAATCGAACAAAGTGTCCTTCTGCGCATTTTGGTCCGAGTGCTTGATTGGCCCATCCGGATCGGCGAACCCTTTGGTGTTGACCACTACTGGACGCTCCCCGGCGTGTTCGTCGTGCGCCATGAATCGCGTCTCCGCCGGCTGCCAGTGATATTGCTCGCGCCCGAAAGTCGAAATCTGCACCGGCCCAACAAATGAACTCGCGCCGTGCGCCGCCTCATCGCGAAAAGAAATTCGCACCGAGTGCGCATTCTGCTGGTCGCGGTTCACGACCAGCAACGACCACTGCCCATCCGGACGCTGCAAAGCATAAGCCGTCACCAGCGCATGAGCCGCGCCGTCATCCACGTCGCCCTTCGCCGCAAACATGCGATTTTCCGCGCTTCCCGGCTGCACCCATTCCAAATTGATCAGTTGCGCCACGAAAAATTGCGCCAGCAGCTGCTGAATTTTGTAATCCGCATCCACGGTGAACATTCCGAACGTTCCCGGAGAATCGTTGCAGCCGTGCTCCATCTGCAGCGGCAAATAATGGAAGTAATACATGCCGCTGCCACCCGCATTCAGGAATGAGCCGACGTAATCCGCGAGCCACAGTCCCGAAAAAAGATCCATGTATGTCTCACTGGCGGACGACGAGAGGTTTCCCTCGGTGATGAACATCGGAATATTCGCCGGCACGCCATCTTCGCGCCACACCTGCATGATGTGATTCACCAGGTCCGGCTCGTCGTACAAACTGCCCCAGGGAACCCGGCACGGATCGTATGGATAATGTTCGAAGGAAAAAAACGCGAGGTCGCCTAGCCGCTGGTGCTGCTTCAGATAGTTCACGAAGCGTGCGGTCCAGGAAACGTTGCCGTTTGCATCTGGCCACACTTCGATATCCCTGTTCACGCCCTGAAACGAAGGGCCGCCCAGTTTCAAAGCCGGATTCACCCGATGCAGCGCCGTCGCCCATTGCACGTAGAGCGCGGCATAATCTTCCGGCAGCATATATTGCCCGTCCGCCTCCTCGCCCATTTCCACGTAAGAAATCGGATAGCCGCGTTTCTGCAGGTAAGCCATCTCGGCGGCCGCGTTGTCGGGAGTGTCGTAGAGCAGCGCTACGGGAATCATCGACGGCAGCCCGCGCGTCACACCACTGGTGAAAAATAAATCGAATCCCACCTGCGCTTGCTTCGTGGAACGCAAGTCGGAAGGCTCGTGCCAAGGATCCACGGACGAGCAGTACGTCGTAGTCTGCTCCTGGTCCGCGGTGTGCCGCACTACATCGTGAAATTTTCCGTCTGGCGTTGTCGTGCCGATGTACAGCTCGTAGATCGCATAACCAACGCAATTCCGGGGATCGGCTGAACCGTGGGAATCGCAAGTGTTGGAAGATTCCGTCATCAGGATGCGCAAGAATCGCACCGGCAATGGAGTCGCGCTCAGCTGCAACGTGGCCGCACCGCCGTGGCCATCCGTGATCACTCCGCCTGGAAATGTTTGCCACACGCCGCGCGTCACGGCTTTTATGGGATCGTCGCCTGTCCAATACTGAACGATATATCGCACCGCATAAGGCTCGGCCCATTGGATCTGGATGCTCGTGACCTGCTGCAGCTGTGCCAGGTCCACCACGATCCATTGCGGATGCGCGGAATCGCTTTCGCCGGTGAATCGCTGCGTCAGATACGGATTGCTTTTCCAGTAGCTGCTCGCGTCTCCGTCGGTCAGCCGTGAAAATCCGGAATTGTCCGTGCCATCGTTGCGCGTGAATCCGCGATGCGGCAGCGCGTAGCCGTACGAATAGCGCAAAAATTCCGCGGGATTTGCCGACCCGGTGAAATACCCTTTGCCGCTCGCGTCGCTCCAGGTTCCCTGCGGATTCCAGTGCCATGCTTCCACCGCAAGTTCCGTGTTCTGGCGGAAACTCACCGGCTGCCAGCCCGAACTCAGCGCGCGATCCAATGCAGGCCGCACCAGATCCTTATCGATCGCTTCCTGCGCAATGCGGTCCACACCCGCGCCGAGCGCCTGATTGGGCGCGAAGTGATTCGTCGCGTGCGCCGGCGTGATATCCACTTGAATGGTTTGAGCCGCGCACGGAAACGCCACCGCCGCCGCGAAAATTGCCAAGCAAATCGCCAGCACGGAAATTGTGGTCTTCAAAGCGCGCCTCCTGCGCATTTAGTGGCTCGTTCGTGCAGCGCCGAGTCTACAAGATTCACTTGTTCCGCACCTAATCCGGCTTGCGATTCATATGGGGTGCGAAATGCGTATAAATCGCGCCGTTCCCGTGTGTATAAGCATATAGTTACCTTGACACGTTCTGCATTGCCCACGTACGCTGGCCGCACCTTCGATGGCCCCCGACCAATACTTGGGATGACTGGCCCTTGCCTTGACGCCCGGCCTGGGTGCGCGCATGGCCGGAAAACTCCTCCGCGCAATGGGCAGCCCCGAAGCCATTTTCAACGCCTCGCTCACCGAGCTGGAATCTCACCGCCTGCCTGCAGCCGTCGCCCAGATGATCCACACCCGCCAGCCGATGAGCGCTGCGGCCAAGGAACTCGCCCAGGCGCAAGCCGCCGGAATTCGCCTGCTCACCTGGGACGAGCCGCAGTACCCCCAGCGCCTGCGCGAGATTTGCGACCCACCACCCCTGCTGTATGTCCTCGGAAACATTGAACTTCTGAACCGCCCTGATTTCCATCGTCGGCTCGCGTCGTCCTACCCCGTACGGGAATCAAATGGCAGAGAAACTGGCCCGGGATTTAGCTGACAGAGGTCTGGTAATCGTCAGCGGGCTGGCCCGCGGGATTGATTCCTGTGCGCACAAAGGGGCGCTGAGTTCGCTCACCGGGGCGACGATTGGCGTGCTGGGTTGCGGGATTGACGTGATTTATCCCAAGGAGAACAAAAAGATCTTCGCTGAAATGGAAACGCGGGGTGCCATCATCTCCGAATTCGCGATGGGCACCTTCCCCGGCCCGCAGAACTTCCCGATCCGGAACCGTATCATTTCGGGAATGGCCGTCGGCGTCGTAGTTGTGGAAGGCGCGCAATACTCCGGCTCCCTGATCACCGCCCGGCTGGCCATGGAATTTGGGCGCGAAGTCTACGGAGTGCCAGGTAACGCCACCCAACCCACCAGCTTTGGCCCCAACCAGCTCATCAAACAGGGTGCAAAGCTGGTTACCAGCTGGGAGGACGTGATCGAAGAGCTGCCGACGCCCATTCGCGCTGAGCTGCTGCCGGTCGAGACGGCCACAAGCGAAGAACGAGCGCTGCTAGTGGAAAAGGATTTGGCACCCGCCGAGGGGACGCTGTACCACCTGCTCGGCCCGGATGAAGCGCGGCACGTGGACGACTTGGTCGAACTTTCGGGCCTGACGTCCTCCGAGGTGCTGGCGGCACTATTTGACCTGGAGCTCAAAGGCGTGGTACGTCAGTTGCCAGGGAAGCAATTCCTCAAAGTCCTGTTGTAACCAGCCGGGACAATTGCAGCTAGGATGGAACGTCGCCGCAAGCCTGAGAACGGCTTCGCATAAAAACGCTTGTATATAATGATAAGAAGTCCGCAAGATAGCCTGAAGCATCCAATGTGGGCATGAGGGAATAAACGACAGCATGGCAAGATCACTGGTAATCGTAGAATCGCCTGCCAAGGCGAAAACCATCAACAAGTATCTGGGCCGGAATTACCTGGTCAAGGCTTCCTATGGCCACGTAATGGACCTGCCCAAGAAAACGATCGGCATACTTCTACCCGGGCAGGAAAACGGCAAGAAGAAGAAGAAGCGCAAAGCCAAGGCCGGCGCTCCCGAAAAGAAGGTCGTCAAGCCCGTGGTCGTCACGGCCCAGAACATCTTTGAGCCGACCTACGAAGTAATCCCCGGCAAGGTCAAGGTGATCCACGATCTGCAGAAAGCCGCCCGCGGCGCGGACGCCATCTATCTGGCGGGCGACCCGGACCGCGAAGGTGAAGCCATCTGCGCGCACCTGGCTGAAATCCTGGGCAAGCCCAAAAAGTACGCGGATCTGGTAGTCCACGAAGAAAAGGAAGGCGAGGAGAAGCCTGCCAAGCCCGCCGCCAAGAAAGAGCCGCCCAAGACGAATGGCAATGGCGCACCGCCGAAAATTTATCGCGTGATGTTCAACGAGATTACGCAGAAAGCCATCAAGGCCGCGTTCGAGCATCCTTCCGAGGTAAATGAAAATCTGGTGGATGCGCAGCAAGCCCGCCGCGTGCTCGATCGCATCGTGGGCTACAAAGTTTCACCGCTGCTCTGGAATAAAGTGCGCCGCGGTCTTTCCGCAGGACGCGTGCAGACCGTCGCACTGCGCCTGATCGTCGAGCGTGAGCAGGAAATCCGCGCCTTCATTCCCAAGGAATACTGGACGATTCACGCGCTGCTCGACGCCGGCACGCCGCCGCTCTTCGAAGCCAAGCTGAACAAGTTCAAGGGCGAGGACATTGAAGTTGTGAATCAGGAGGCCGCGGACAAAGTCGTCGCCGCGGTGCAGAAAGCCAAATGGCAAGTCGCGTCCGTCGCGCAGAAAGAAAAGCGGCGCAACGCTCCTCCGCCGTTCACTACTTCCAAGCTGCAACAGGCTGCTTACAATCGCCTGCGCTTTACCGCCAAGCGCACCATGTCTCTCGCGCAAAAGCTTTATGAAGGCATTGAGCTCGGCAACGAAGGCTCGATTGCGCTGATCACTTATATGCGTACGGATTCCGTGCGCGTCTCGAATGACGCGCTGGACCAGGTTCGCGCCATGATTCCGGAACGCTTCGGCGCGAGTTACTTACCGGAAAAACCCAATTTTTACAAATCGAAGAAGGACGCGCAGGAAGCTCACGAAGCAGTGCGCCCCACCGACGTGCTGCGCGCGCCCGAAGACGTGCGTCCGTTTCTGGAAGACGATCTCTTCAAGCTCTATCAGCTGATCTGGCAGCGCTTCGTCGCATCGCAAATGCTGCCCGCGATTTTCGATCAAACCACGATTGATATTTCCGCCGGCGACTACACTTTCCGCGCCACCGGCTCAGTCCAGAAATTCGACGGCTACCTGCGCGTTTACCAGACCCCTGTGGCGGGCGCCGATCGCGAGGATGATGAGAAGGACGACGAAGGCGAGGGCCGCTCGCTGCCGCAAGTCCGCGAAGGCCAGTCGTTGCGCCTCGATCAGATTCGCCCGGACCAGCATTTCACCGAGCCGCCGCCGCGCTACAACGACGCGACGCTCGTGAAAGAACTGGAAGAAAAAGGCATTGGCCGCCCCTCCACCTACGCCGCGATCATTTCCACCATCGTCGAGCGCGAATACGTCACGAAAGACCAGGGCCGCTTCTCGCCCACCATGCTCGGCGAACGCGTCAGCGTCCTGCTGGTAAAGAGCTTCGAGGATATTTTCGACGTCGGCTTCACCGCGCGCCTCGAAGAAGAGCTCGACGAAATCGAAGAAGGCAAACTTCCCTGGCGCCAGGCGGTGAAAGAATTCTGGGATCCGTTCGTCGTGGATCTCGATAAGGCCGACGAGCAGATGCTGTCCTACAAGGCCGGGATTCCCACCGGGTTGAAGTGCGAAAAATGCGGCGAAGGTGAACTGCTCGAACGCATTTCACGCCACGGATTTTTCCTCGGCTGCAATCGCTACCCCGATTGCGATTACATCAAGGATCTTTCGCCCGAGCTGCCCGCGGAAGCGGACGGCGTCGCTAAAATCGAATATTGCGATAATTGCGGCAAGGAAATGGTCATTAAGCGCGGGCGTTTCGGCGTTTTTCTCGCTTGCAAGGGCTACCCGGATTGCAAAACCACGCGCCGCCTGGTGAGTGGCACGCGCATCGCGCGCCAACCCGACGTTCCGCTCGACGAAAAGTGTCCGCTGGACGACGCGCAACTTCTACGCCGCCAGGGCCGCTTCGGCGATTTTATCGGCTGCACCAATTATCCGAAGTGCAAGTACACGCGCCCCATTACGCTCGGCATCAAATGCCCGAAATGCAACGAAGGCGAATTCGTGCGCCGCGGCATTTCGCGCGGACGCGGCGCCGGCCGCATTTTCTACGGCTGCAGCCGCTATCCTGATTGCGATTTCACCACTCCGCACGAGCCGATCAACGAGCCGTGCCCGAAATGCGCCGCGCCGTTCATCGTCGAAAAACGCACCAAGCAGGGAAATTTCCGCACCTGCATCAAAGAGGGCTGCGATTGGGAAATTGAAGCGCCCGCGACGGCTGAAGGCGCAACCGGTGCCGCCGCCGCGGCGCCGCCAGTCTCAACTTCCGCGTCGCCCGCAGGCAATTTCGTTCATCCTCAGGAACCCGCAACGGTCGGAGCCCGCGACAAATCCTGATTCGGATATTCGCCGCGCTCCGGAATCGCCCACGCCAGCGCGCCTAGCGCCACAATCACCGGAAAACATTCGATCACATACCGCGGCTCCACGGTCTGCAGCTGCGTCATCGCCAGCGTCCGAATCGCGACAAACAAAATCAAGAATGTCGCCGCTAATTGCGCGCGATATCGCCACCATCCCACCACCGCCAACCCCAGATACGCCAAGCCCAAAATCCCAAATCCAAGAGTGACCCCGAAATCCGCCGGATTCCCGCGCCACTCCTCTCCCGGCGGCCACAACTTTCCCGAATAAGGCAGCAATTCGATGCGCGGCGTAAACCACATCGCCACAATCCGCCCCGCGGGCACGTAAATATAAGTGCGCAACGGATTCCGCGCCGTGCGGTCCTCCGCAAGAGTTGCAAACTCGCGGTCCAGCGCGGGAGTCATCGCTAAATCGCTGTTGTATCGTCGCAGCAGCTCCGCCACGCGCGCGCGCTCCGCGTCCGAATCGAACGCGGAGCCCGGGATCGCTGCAATGCTGATCGGCTGATTCCCCAGACTCCACGTCACCAGATACGCGTCGCCAAATCGGGTCATCCAAGTTTGCGTCCATGCAAAATAACCGCGCGGAATGAAATCCCCATACGTCTGCGCGTAACGCGGCCCCAGAAATTCCACGCGCCCAAATGTTCGCGCATTGCGCGCCGCCCAGGGCGCCAGCGGCAGCAGCAATCCGGCGCACATCCAGCACGTTGCCAGAATCAGCTGCGGCCAATTCGCCGGACGCCACCAGCGAATGCAAAGCGTCACCCCAGCTGCGGCTAAAACCAGCGGTGTTTCCGGCCGGACCAAAGTTCCCAGCCCCGCGATAACTCCCAGCAGCAGGAACCACCCTGCAAATGAGAACGCTTTTCGCCCCCGTGATAAATCACGCGGCGCATTCACCCGCGAATTCAGCAAGGACGCGGTCAAAAGATAAGCAAACACCAGCACCGCCGCGGCCGTAAAAAAAGTAGCCAGCGTTTCCGTCAGCACCACCGCCGTGTAATCCGCGGTAAACGGGCACAGCGCAGCCATCCACAACGCCGCAGTCCCCGCGACGGCGCGCCGCGAAACCGGCGCCAGCCGTGCCGCGATCAAAGCCACCAGCACGCAGGTCGCAAGATCCACAAATGCCTGCGCAACCATCACCGCCCGCGCGCTGCGTCCAATCACGAAATAAATCGCCGCGAGAAACGCCGGATATCCCGGCACGCGCATGTCCACCGCCGTCAGCGTGCCGCGTACATACAATCCGTACACGCCGTGGTCCAGCCAATTCCGCGCCAGCTCTTCGTAGAATTTTGTGTCCCCGGAATAAAACGGAAAATGCCAGATGAAGAACAAACGCAGTGCCAGACCCGCCGCCATTGCCAAGCCGAGTTGTGTGTAGGAAAAAGGGCGAGCGCTCATCTCAACGGCTTCCGCGAGAAATTGTGAGTGTAATCAAGGTGTAAAGCAGCGAAGCAGCAAGTCCGCGCTCGAAATCAGCGGCGCCGCGCGCCGTCAACTCTGTCGCGCACCGGTGCGGCCGCCCGTCGCGTCGCGATCTGTAGGGGCGGGTCTCAGACCCGCCCCTGGCCCCGGGCGCTCATCTCGAATTTTTCGGCAAGCCGTTTCGGCGCCGTGTTCCGCCACGCCGCAGTCAGCGCCCTTTGCACGCTGCCCTTCTTCGCGGCTTTCAGGTGAACGTAGGTAGCACCGCGTCGTCCCCACAAGCCGTTCACCGCCGCAAACACTTTCGGTTCGGCGCGCACGAACTCCTGCTGCTGGTCCGGGAACAGTTTCACCATCCCCACACCCATCTCCGGATACCCCAGCGTCGCGAAAATCTTTCCGCGCACGCGGAAATCCGGGTGATTCATGTGCGCGCCCTCTGTCGCTTCCGGAAAGCGCAGCGCCATGCGCCGAAAATCCGCCGCCGTCATCGCCGCAGCCCCACTTGGACCCCATCGCACCCGGTCAGCATCACGCTAGCTTACCCGAACCAGCCCGCCGTTGCTCGTCCTGTGCAAAGACGCGCGCAAGCCAATCCACGCGCGCACAGTCTGCAAAACTTTCGGAGGTGGTCAGGTGTAAACTACTGGAAGGCCCAGTGAAGAATTCCGCGCGGATACCGATATCCGCAGTACGGTTTCGCAAGAAGGAAATTCATGGGCTGGCGCAAATTATTTCTACTTGGAAAGGCTAATCGCCGCGAACCGGCCGCCGCACCCGCAGCGCCAAAACCGGAGAGGCGCCGCGATCATCGCGTCGCGGCCTTCCTGCCGGTCTTCATCTATGCGCATTCGCACGATGAACCGTTCATCGAGCACGTCGTCACGATAAACGTCAGCGCCAACGGAGGCTTGCTCTCGCTTTCGCGCGAAGTGGCTCCGTCGCAGGAATTGTTGCTCGCCAACATGCAGACCGACGAAGAGTTGCCCTGCCGCGTTGCCCGCGTAACAAAAACCCAGGCCGGCACGGTCCTAGTCGGCTTCGAATTTCTGCGGCCCGCCCCGCGTTTCTGGTCCATCGACTTCACATCGTAGTGCCCCGCGAGCGTGCGACCTCGCGTGGGTGAGATCTCGACATTTCATCGCACTGCAAAAACTCAGCCTCTCGCCGCTGCCCCCAAAGCTCGCGCCATTTCTTCCAGCGCATGCGCAAACTCCGCGGGCCGCAGCGCCGGCGATCCCAAACATTTTTTCCCCGCGTCAATCGCCGGCAACCAGAAGCAGCTGGTTTCCACGGGCAAGCAAAGAAACGCCGTAACCGCGAGGCCAGCCAAAATCCCCAGCAGTGCAATGCCGGTCCCATCGGAGAGGTGCATATCGCTGAGCACCACGTCCACGCGCACCGCACGCAACATCTCGCGCGTCGCCCGCATATTTCCCGCAAAATGGCACCGGAATCCCCATCGCGCGAGCCGTTCCGTCAATCCGTGACGCGTTTGAAAACTCTGCCCGACTAAAAGCATATTCCTTCCAGACAATGTCATTTGCCGGTCCTCGGGTCTCTAAATTTCACAAATACCCGTGCGTATACGAATCATGCTCGCGGACAAACTGAGCTGGTGAGGTGTGGTTTGCGCTGGAGGGGCTGAGGAACGTGGATAGCGGCGCCGATCCGCGGCACGCGATTCTTCAAGCAGATTTCTGAAACGAACAGCAATCTTTCAACAACGTCAGGTTCCTGACGCCGCCCAATTTCTGAACCTTAACTGAATCCATGGCTAGCGTCGCCAGCTTCATCGCGCGCAATTCGTCGCGATAGTCCGCGGGATTTTTCAGTTGTTGCCGCCGCTGAACGATCGCCAGCTCCGCTTCGCGAATCAGCCGCGCGAGTGTTTCGCGGTCCGGCTCGTCCACTGCTTTAATGAAAGCTTCCTGCCAAAGCACGGGCCTAAGCTCAAGCATACGATCCCTCCAGCGGCATAGAGGTTGAGGGTGGGAGTGAAAACGCGCTCAGTCGTGCGCCACATTTCACATCAAGAGCAACAATTGCCGACACTGTGTTGGATGCTTCCAAACACAATCCGTTACATCAAATAATTTATATTCTCCAATCCCATTATTTCGTGCCGCAGTCGAAATTGAACCGAAGCGGAACAGCCGTTGCTTACACGTTCATCAATTTTGCAAGATCTAAAGTCGCAGAACCGCTTGCGCGCTGAGAAGCGTGCTGCAGTACGATTCGCTGTGCTGACCACCTTCGTCTCTGGCGCGGTTCGCGGGTCCCCGGGCACGCGTTGCGAATTAGGGCCGCCAAATCGCGGATCACAACTCATTAGTCGTTGTTGCCTCGTAACGCCATTTCCAATCGGCTGCGCCCCGACTGGAAACTCCTCTAACTCCTCTGTAATCAACACACAATTCAACTTTAGCTGGTTCCGCGGATCACGAATCACGCGCCACACAATCCCCAACTCACGGTATAATCATGCTTTCTTACCCGCGCCGGGGGAGTCTAATACGAAGCCCTGACGCGCGGCCGGCGGCAGGCAACCGTCGCGGCAGGAAACCGGCTTCGGCCTGCTGTCATCTAAACGTTGCGGCACTAATACTGGGCACTACAAAGGACAACGCATGAGCCCGCTCGGCAAAAAGATTGTTCTGGGGATTTCACTTCTGGTGGTCGCCTACGCCGCCACCGGATACATGCTCGGCCGGTCGCCGGACGACAAAGCGTTCCGCGCGCTCACCGTTTACAGCGAAGTCCTGGAACACATCCAGCGCGATTACGTGGACGAACCCAACATGCACGCCGTCACTAACGGCTCGCTGCACGGGTTGCTCGATTCGCTGGACCCGCAATCGGCCTATCTGAGCCCGCTTGAGTACAAAGACTTCAAGGAAAAGAGCGCCAGTAACCCGCCGGCAGAAAGCGGCCTGGCACTCACGCGCCGCTTCGGTTACATCGGCGTGATCGGCGTGCTGCCTGACAGCCCTGGCGCGAAAATCGGCCTGCGCATCGGCGACATCCTGGAAAAAATCGCGGGATTCACCACCGGCCAGATGGCTATTGATCAGGCGCAGTTGCTGCTGAAAGGCAATCCGGGAACTACCGTGCAGCTTTCGGTGATTCGTCGCGGCAAAGCGGAGCCGCAGGAAATGAACATCACTCTCGCGAAGCTCGCGGTGCCCAAGCTGGTGGAAGACCGCCTGAATGGCGACGTCGCTTATCTGCGCGTGTCGGAATTCACGCCGGGAGTTTCCAAACAGATTCGCGAAAAGCTGGTGCAATTCCAGAAATCCGGCGCGAAGAGGTTGCTTCTCGATCTGCGCGATTCTTCGCTTGGCGACGACCAGGAAGGAATTCAGACCGCGCAGCTTTTCCTTTCTTCCGGCACGATCGCGACGCTGAAGGGTCAGACGGTCACCGCCGTCGTCTCTTCCGGCGATCCGACGAAAGTTGTCTGGACCGAACCTGTCGCCGTGCTGATCGGCAACGGCACTGCCGGGCCAGCTGAAATTGTGGCGGCGGCGATGGCTGACAACAAGCGCGGGAGCACTGTCGGTGAGCGCACCTACGGTACCGCTTCGCAGCAGAAGCTGATTGAAATGGAGGATGGCTCCGCGCTGATTCTCACCGTCGCGACTTATTTCACTCCTGGCAACAAGGACATTCCCGCCGAGGGCGTGCCGCCCACCGCGGAAGTGCATCCTTCGATTGATGATCTTATGGCGCAAGCGGATCTCACGCAGCCTGCCGCAGCTCCCAGTTCTTCGCCTGATGATCCCGTCGTGAAGAAGGCGCTGGAAATATTGCAGGGCGGCGCAGCGGTGGAGAAGAAAGCAGCCAAGTTGGTGTACGACTGGCAGCAGCTGGCCGCCTAAATTTGAACTCGCGCGGCGCTGTGCGGATTTTCGCGGTATGCGCCGCTTTTGTTCTTCTGTTTGTCGCCGGCTGCGGCAAGAAAAACCTCTCGAAGTCTGAACTGCGCGCGATCACCGGCGAAATTGTCAGCGCCGCGCAGAAAACCAACGGCCGCAAATCTGAAATCGCCATTCGTCCCGAGCTGCAGCCTGCGAAACACGCTTCGTCGAGCGCTCTCGCTACTGACAATATCTACATCTCTCTGAGCGATCCATCGCAGACCACTGCGTTCGCGCAGGCTCTGAGCGCCATCGCGCGCCAGCACGATCTTTCCATCACCGAGACCGTTTCCAGCGGCGTGATCCGCTTCGATTGCGCGTTTCACGGCGCGCGCACTCACACAGTTCACGTCGTAACGCCGCTTGCCGCGCGCGGCGCTGCTGCGCCGCATGCTTCCGCGCCGTCGACAGCGCGGCAATCCGCCAACGCCGGCAATCCGCGACTCGCGATCATTATTGACGACCTCGGTTACGACCGCTCCGCTGCCGATGCGGTGCTCTCGCTGGGCTTTCCGCTCACCGTTTCAGTGCTGCCGCATTTGCCGCTTTCGGGCGAACTCGCCGAAGAAGCGCAGCGCCGCGGCGATCAGGTGATGCTGCATCTGCCGATGGAATCCGAAGCGGACGGCGCGAAACCGGAAGACATCGAGCTGCGCGTGGGCATGAGCGCAGCGCAAGTGGATGCGACGCTGGCGGGAATGCTGGAAACCGTTCCGTACGTTGCAGGCGTGAACAACCATCAAGGCTCGCGCGCCACTGCCGATCCTGCTTTGATGCAGGCGCTGATGCCAGCGCTGCGGCAGCGCGGACTCTTCTTCGTGGATAGTCGCACCGACGCGAAGACTGTGGCTTACGACACGGCGGAACGCGCCGGAGTTCCTGCGGCGTCACGCAAGGTTTTCCTCGACGATGTCGCGTCGCGCGACGCGATCCTCAAGCAGCTTGCGCTCGCCGCGCGCGACGCACAGCGCGACGGATTTACCATCGCCATTGGTCATCCGCGTCCCGCGACCATCGCAGCGCTGGCCGAAGGCGTTCCGTCACTCGAAGCCCGCGGCATTCATTTGGTGTTCGCGTCCGAACTCGTGCACTAAAGCATGGAAATGGGCGCGTGGAAATGCGCGAAGGAAATTTTTTGTTTGGAGCGCGGTGCGATTCGCGCGGGCTGAAAGAAGCTGCGCCCGCGCGCGCGAACTCTAGTAATCTCCACCTACTTCATCGAACATCGGGGTAGTGCGCACCAGCCGCGCTTTGGCGCCGTCGTGCACCGCGAACTGCATCGGCCTGCCGTCGTTATGTTTGCCCCAGAGGCTGCCCGCGCCGTATTCGCCGTTCTTATTCACCGCGTAAAATTGAATGTGAAATCTCTTCAGGCGGTCAGGAAACGGTTTGTAATTGCGCACCACGCGATGCAGCGCTTCCATGCAGGCATCCGTGGGAGACGATCCTCGACGCATCATTTCCACGATGGTGTGGCCGCCGCAGATCTTGATGTCTTCTTCGCCGCGGCCTGTGGAACCCGCGGCGCCGACTTCGTTGTCCACAAAAAGCCCCGCGCCGATCACGGGCGAATCGCCCACGCGGCCGGCAATTTTCCAGGCGAGCCCGGACGTGGTGGTGGTACCCGAAATTTCGCCCTTCGCGTTCACAGCCAGGCAATTAATCGTTCCGGTCGGAGGATACTTCACGACGTCTTCGATGTGAGCGCGCCACGCCAGCTTTTCCGGCGTGTCCAGAAGCTGCGCAAGTTTTTCTTTCCATTCCGGACTGTCAAGCCCCGGCCGCCAATTTTCGGAAATAGAAGCTTTCCACGCGAGCCAGGCTATTCGTGAACGCTCGGTGAGAAGGTTCATGGGCGCAAAACCTTCGTCTTCCGCGAAGTGCTGCGCGCCCGCGCCCACGATGAAAACGTGATTGGTTTTTTCCATCACGATTTTGGCGACGAGCGAAGGATTCTTGATTTTCTGGATGGAACCGACAGCTCCGGCGCGGCGCGTTGGCCCGTGCATTACGCTTGCGTCCAGTTCGACGACACCGTCTTCATTGGGCAAGCCGCCGTAGCCCACGGAGTCGTCGTTGGGATCGTCTTCCACTTTGGTCACCACGGCTAGCGCGGCGTCAAGCGTATCGCCGCCCGATTTAAGCAACTCCATTCCGTCATCGAGGTGCTGCAAGCCGTTGGCGGATGAAATAATCAGCGGGCGAACGCCCTGCGCTGCTGCGGCAGAGTCTGCTGCATCATCGGAAGTTGCGAGAATTTTGCGTTCCGGACCAGCAGCGCCAAAAAGCCGCCGCGTGCCGGCCGCAATTCCGCCCGTCAGCGTGGCTAAGAAGAACTTTCTGCGTGTCCATTTGTCCATTGTTTCGCCTCTCGCTGCATCCTACGGCTGGAAGCCGACGCTGCGCCACAGCTCGGCGCAGTTGTACATGATGCCATTGGTGATGACGAATTCAACTTTGCGAATATTGCGAATGGATTCGAGCGGATTGCCATCGAGAATAATTACATCGGCGCGTTTGCCCGCTTCCACTGTGCCAATTTCCTTGTCCAGCCCCATCACGCGCGCCGGCATAATTGTCGCGGCCTGAATCGCTTCCATCGGCGTGAATCCCGCCTGGACGTACAGTTCGATCTCGCGGTGCAGGCTGTGCCCAGGAACCGTCTGATCCGTTCCGGCGACAATCGGAACGCCTGCTTTGTGCAATGCGCCGACGACTGCAAGTTCCTTTGCAAAAACCTTTTCGCGGATTTCCGCTTGGGGCGAAGGCGGCCCGACGTCCGCAAGGATGGCCTGCAGTTCCGGGGCGACTTTCAGGACGCCCGGCTCGATGCTGGCCGCGGGCTTGGCAGTGCTGGCAGAGAAAAACTCGAAAAGCGCGAGGGTGGGATCCACGACCGTGCCGTGCTGCACCAGAAAGGCGATCGCTTTCTGCGCTGCGCGCGAATTCAGATCCAAATTTGCAGCGGCATTGGCGTGATCGAGACGGCTGGCATCCGCGGGAAGCGTCGGAACCATAATATCCACGATATAGGGGATGTGATTGATCTGGTCCTGGCCCGCCTCGATGGTTTGATATGCGTTCAAACCGATCGGCACGTGGCCGGTGACCGTCATGCCGAGGCGGTGCGCTTCCTCCGCGACGTCTTTCACTTCCTCGAGTTTCACGGAACTGTAAATCTTCATCTGCTGAAACCCGGCGTCGTGGTATTTGTCCGTCCACATTTTCGCTTGCTCGGGCGTATCCACGCGCTCCACTCCGATGGCGCTGGGCCCCGTACCATCCACAATTCCGGCGAGCAGCAGACGCGGGCCGAGGCCGTGGCCACTCGCGACGGCATCGCGCACCGCGGTGATGAACTCGAATTCATTGCCGCAATCGCGCACGGTGGTGGCTCCGGCCGCCAGATAAATCGGCCCCCATTCGACCTGCTCGAAATGCGCGTGCATGTCCCAGAGTCCGGGGAGTATGGTTTTTCCGCGCGCATCCACTTTCTGCGCACCGCTGGGAATTTTCACGCGCGACTTCGGCCCGGCCTCCACGATGCGGCCTTTTTCGATGACGACAACGGAATCAGGAACGGGGTCGCGGCCCGTTCCATCAATCAGCGTGCCGCCGACGAGCGCGATCTTTTCCGCGCGGCTGCCGGAAATGCCCTTGGAAATTTCCGCGAGCGCGGCCATGCCATCCGAGCCGGCAAGGCCGACAAATGTTCCCAAGCCGCTTTCGTAGCCTTCGCGAATCGCTTCGAAGTGGTCGAACTCCGCGTCGGTGGTGATGGCGGCGACAACATTGCGATCCGCGTCAAACCAAAGCGTTTCGCGGCCCCAGATTAATCCTTCGATGGTGAAGCGATCGAACTTCTGGGGCTTGCCATCAATTCTGACGGCGTCTGTGCCGCGCGGCTCGATCTTCACCTGGCCTCTGGGAAGAGTGGCGAGCTGAGCCGGTGAGCCATGAGTTGCCCAGTAGCGGACAATGAGCATCTGCATGGTGGTTGGCGCGTAACCTGCGATGGTGAAAAACTGCGGCGGCTTGGTGGCTTCGGTCCATTTGTCACGGTCGCGCAGGCGGATCTTTTCGGATTGCACTTCGACGGCTTCGTCGATGTCCGTCTCGCGGGAATTCTTGCCTTTTATTTCGAAGGAACGCGGAGTCAGGTCGCTCGCGGAAGTGAATGCAGCAGTCAGCGGCACTGCGGTGCTGCGATCGGTAAACTTGAAGTCAATTTTTACGTTCAGTGCATCGCCGTCGCGGGTGATCTGGTAGGTTTCTTCGCCGATGGGCTGCTCGAATTTGTGCAAGATGAATTTTCCGTGTTCGACCGGTGCTGAGGACTGCGCGAAAACAGTCGGCGGGAGCGACCTGGCAATGACGAGCGTGAGGAAAAACGCGAATAGCGCTCCGCGGATCGGCGTAACTCCCCGTGTACGGGCTAATCGCATGTCACTCCTCGAAAATCACGACGCAGCATAACCGCGACGAGGCCCCGTCGCAAGGGAGACGCGGCGTGGCGCAGCTTCGTGGAGTCGTGAGTAGTGAGTAGTGATTGGTGAGTAGTGATTGGTGACCGTTCATTTGTATCGAATAGAAAAAAAGAAGTGATTTGTGACGAAGTAGTTTGTTTTGTGTGAGTTGCCAAATTTGAGGTGCGAGAAACGCACTCATTTGCATCGGATAGGAAAAATGAAGTGGTTTGTTTGGTGCGAGTTGCAAAATTGGTGGGAGGGTCATTTGTATTGAATAGAAACTGGCGATTTTGGGGGCAGGCGGCGCTGCGAAAGGCGAAAGACTTAACAGAGAGAACACAGAGAAAAGCGGAGGGCACAGAGAAAGAAGGGGAGATCCCGGCTGCGGCGGGGCCGACACGAGGCACAGGCGGCGGGCTCCCTTCGCAAAAAACACTCAGGGCAAGCAGGATGACGGTGCTCGGCGCATGGTCAGAGGCGCAGGGGCGGCCGGTCGAGAACTCCGACGGGAGGGCGCTGGATCGGCCGTTGGTGATGTTCGAGATTTTCACAGATTCATCATCCGCTTGTGGCGTGCGAAATGCAAAAGGTCGTGTGTGTACGGGACTCGTGCCTGGTGAAGGGCGCCGCCACGGCTGCAAAACCAACGGCAACGCCAAAGACTCCCGCCTAAAAGGCAAAAGCAGGCGGCTGCGACAATTTCAAAAGCAATGTCAAAGGCGGGCGCAGCAAGCAGCGCCCCTACCAATTCAGCACCTCCATCAAGAGCAGAGGCTGCCCGGTTCGATGAAACCGAACCGGCCGCTACATAATTCAACTCCGACTGCAAAAGAGACGGCGGGAGGTTGGCGCTACTGCGTGCGAGCTTAGCTCGGATCGCCGTGCAGAGTGATGTGCAGTGATTCTGACGCGGGGCAGATCTGTTTTGACGCCCAGGTAACTCCAATAAACACAGGGGCTTGCGGCCACGTTCGGACGCTGTCGGATGCGTGGAGGGAACGACCTCGCCTTGCAAGAATATTTGCCTGTCCGCAATGACAGTAAAAGGGAGTAGCCCAAAAACTGTACGGACGTTCTATTTGCGCGTGCGGAGCGCAAAGGTACTGTGCCTTCAGTCACCCTGCTGGTGCCCGCAGGGTTAAGGAAGGAGCCTATGTCCCACTGGATCGGAACCACATCCCCCTCAGATGCTGGAATGAACGATTTCAAAGAGTGTCTGAAGAACCTCCGAGACGGGCAGTCTGAAGAAGCGCTGCAACACGCCCGGCGCGCGCTTGGCATCGCTCCGAAAAACCCATTTTATCTTTCCTACACCGGCCTGCTGGCCGCGCTGGCCGAAAAACGATTCGGCGACGCAGAATCGCTGTGCCGCGAAGCGCTGGGGATGAAGCATAACCACGCGCAGCTGTATCTGAACCTGGCGGAAGTTTATTACCAGGCCGGACGCACGTCTGAGGCGATCACCACGCTGGAAAAGGGGCTGGTATCGGCGGGAAGAGATTTCCGCATCCGGCGCGCCTTGGAAAAAATCGGTGTGCGGCGGATGCCGGTGCTTACTTTCTTGCATCGCAGCCATCCGGTGAATCGCACGCTGGGAAGATTGCGTCACCGGCTGACGGGCACGCACAAAGCTGCTTAGTTTCAGTGTGTGGCCGAGTTGTGCGGCTGGTGTTGAGCGCTGAGCTTTTGGATTTGAGTTCCTCCTGTGCGCAGTGCGGGGCGGGTAGCCTGGCGGGGCCGCCCGTCCCGTCCCCCTTCTAATTTTTCGTTTCGAGTCTTAGTCTGGTTAGCCTTGGCCCAGCGGCAGGAAATATTGCGTGCCTTTCACGGGCTGGCGCAAGCGGCGGAGCAGTTCCTGTAGGTCCTGGTTGCGTTCCACGAAATCAATCTCCGAAGTATCCACCACCAGCAGATTCGCGCCTGAATAGCGGAAGAAAAAATGTTCGTAGGCGTTGGCGACGGCTTCCACATATTCCGGAGAAATTTGCATTTCCGCGGGATCGCCCTTTTTCGTGACGCGCTTGCGCAGGACTTCGGGCTTGGCTTGGAGGTAGATGACGAGATCCGGAGTGGGGACCGAGGGCGCGAGCATTTCGAAATAGCGCTCGTAGAGTTTCAGTTCTTCGTCTTCGAGATTCAGGTAGGCGAAGATTTTGTCTTTCTCGAACAGGAAATCGCTGACGATGGGCGCGGGATCCGATTCCGGGCGAGTGTCCAGCAGGCGGCGATAGCGTTCGTAGAGAAAATACATTTGGGCGCGGAAGGCGGAGCCGGGTTTTTCGTCATAGAAATCGGTGAGGAAGGGATTGTCGTCGGCGTCAAAGATGCGGCGCGCGTGCAATTGTTCGGCCAGGACTTTGGCCAGGGTGGATTTTCCGACGCGAATCGGGCCTTCGATGACGATGTGGCGGGGCGGTTTGAAAGCTGGATCGCTCACGGCGCGAGATTATAGCAAAGTGTGGAGAAAGTCCCTGCCTGTACGTGCGGGAATAAATTGTGGAAACGCTACCGCGAACAGCGTGAGCGAGCGCTGCGGAATTCGTACTTCAGCGGCTAAAGCCTCACTGCCCTCGCGTGGGGAACGCCGTGGCTAAAGCCACGGCCTACAAAGATACCGGGTTTTCGCAGTGCGCGATGCTCACCACGACTTGGCGATCGCGGTGATGATGTGCGCGAGGGAATCCACGTCGCGCGTGTCTATCACTTCCGCTGGGGAGTGCGAGTAGCGCAGCGGCCAGCCGAGCGCGATGTCCACCGAGCCGTAGCGGACGAAGGCGGAGCCGTCATTACCGCCGCCGGTGGCGCCATACTGTACCGGAATCTGATTGGTGCGCGCGAGCTTGATGAGGCGCTCGACCAGAGGCGTTGGGACGATATTGGAATTGTCCACGGCGCGAATCACGAAACCTTTGCCGATTTCCGCGTCGGCGAAACGCTGCGATTCGATGGGCGAGTCGGCGCTGACGAAAGTGTCCACGGCGAAAACGAAATCTGGCACATGGCCTTCGTCGGCCAGACGCTTGGCCACTTTCGCGGCGCCCACCAGGCCTTCTTCTTCGCCAGTGGACCAAACAAAAGTGACGTCGCGATCTTTCAGCGGGGCGCCTAACGTCCACACGGCGGAAATCAGCGCGGTGTCTCCGACGCGATCGTCGAAGCTGCGGCCATTGGCGCGCGTGCCGAGTAGCGGGCGGTAGGCTTTGGGGATGGTGATGGTGTCGCCGAGATTGATGCCGAGTTTCGCGACTTCTTCGGGAGTGCGCGCGCCGACTTCAACACGAACGGGATTTTTCGAGTCTGGCTGTCCCGCGTCCGTTGGCCATTTGAAGTTTGCGGTGTCCCAGCCGTTGGGCAGCTCGACGATGGCGTCGAGGTCGCCCTTTGCGGTGTGCACGAGCGCGGGATGGCCGGCGAAAAAGCTGAGTTCGCCGCCGCCGCGCCATTCGACTTCGAGACGGCCGTCTTTGGAGATGGATTTCACGGTGAAGCCGATTTCGTCCATGTGGGCGACGACGAGGATGCGCGAGGTTTTTGAGCTTGCGAGTGCGGTGCCGAGATGGAGGATGAGGTTGCCGGCGTCGTCGGTTTCGGGCTTGGCCCACGGGGGAAGAAGGCGCTCGACGGTTTCGCGCACTGGCGCTTCGTGATAACTGACGCCGTAGGCTTCCACCAATTCACGAAGAACGTAGGTGGTCGGCAACGGCACGTGTTCGGCAAAATTGCGGCCACCCGTCGTCTTGCCTCCGAATGAGCCGCCGGGCGGCGAGGCCGCCAAGTAAAGATCCAGCAATTTGGTGAGATTCAGCAAATCGCTCGAATCGATTGTCTCCGCCGGCGTATCGGTCCACGAAGTAGCGATTGCCAAGTGCGCCCATTTCGCGAGTAACTGCGGCATGGGCAAATAACTTTTGGGAAGAATATTTGCGGAATAGTCGGACGCAAATGAGATGTTGTTGGCATCGGCGAGCTGCTTCAGTTCGGTAGCAAATGCTGGGAGCGATCCGTCGGTTTGCGGCACGCCGACCAGCACTCCGCCGCCAGGCTCGCGGCGCGGCGCGCGATGCATCGTCTCCATCTCCGGAATGGGTCCGCCCGGGAGCAGACGGCCGACGTAAATCATTTCGTCAGCCTGGGTTTGCGTGAGAATGCGCTGGAGGCCGCGCGCGCCGGTGCGTTGCTGTACGACGAATGCGGCGGTTAGGGTGCCTTTAATTTTGGTGGCATCAACGCGGCTCAATGATTCCATGAGCGCGGCTGCGCCGAAGCGATCCCCGATGGAAGCGCCGGCCATTTCCGCGGCGGCTAGGTGCATCAGGCTGCGGCTAATTACGATGGGATTGAGAATATCGACGCCTGCTTTGCGAACCTCGGCCGCGGAAGTTGCGCCGATATCCACGTAGATATTTTCGAGGTCGCTGGCTTTCGGCGGATTGGTGCGGCCGGGTTGCAGATGCACGGAGAGGCCCGCGACGACGCCGTCTATCCACTTGCCGCCGGTCGTTTCGATGCGCACCGGTTGTGCGGAATACATTTCGTTGAAGATTGGAGGCAGGCCGCCCTGTGGCAGGCGCTGTACGCGCAAGTAGCCGTCCGGTGTGATTTCGCTGACGACGAAGCCGGGCTCATCAATCGGGGCCACGATCAGGCGATGCGGCGCGCCACTGCCGATGGTGATGACAACGTCGCCGAGATTGTCCGTCGCGGGCTGCAAGCGTTTCAGGCTCGCGCGAATCTTATCCGCCAGCTGATTTTCGTAGCCTGAGACGCCGGGAGTGTCGACAAGTTCGTCCAGCCGCTCCGGGAGAGCTCCGTATGGGCGCCCTTGTGCCTGCACTTGGGCGGCGACAGGGGAAGAGTGTAGAAGAAGCGCCGAGGATACAAAGCACAAAACTAAGAAGGCGCTGCGTTTCATAAGGCCTCGTAAGGTTGAATTAATTGCGGTGCGAATTTACCCCGGCATCCTACGTGGTGCAATCCCGAATTCGTTAGCTTACCTCCTGCCATCTTCGATCATGCTTTTAATCGTGACGCCCCTTGGGAGCCGAGATCGTCTTCGGATTTTTTCGATCACGGCGAAGGCCTCCTTCAAGGAATTCCCAAGTTGCGGTGGCGACAAAAAGGCGACCAGCTTGCCTCTGCGTGTAATGGCAATGCGCTCGCCGCCATCGGCACGCTTAACCATTTCGGAGAATCTTCGACGGAGCTTCGTCATAGTCAACGTGATCATGATTTCAGAGTATCACCTGGGCGAGTACCCGACGCAATTACGCGCGGCAGAGTTCGGTGATCATTGCTTCGCGGCGGCGGAGGGCGATGGCGTCTATGCGATTCAGGCTGAGCGCGTAGAACACGGTGGCGATGGCGGCTAGCGCGAGGAAAATGATGGCTGCGAACCAGATGTGGTGGTACGCGCGCGCGGCCAGAAGCGCCAGGGCGCAGAGGCCCAGCACCGCGGCCTGGAGTCCCAGGCCGGCTAGCGCTGTGACTTGCGACGTGTGCTGGCGCCCCAGGGCGCCGAGATCAATTTTCTTGGGAGAGTACACGGAGAGCAGATTGCCGACCGTCAAATTCACGATTAGCGCGAAGAATACGCCGGTGACCGTGGCGAGCGCGATGTCCCATGGCGGCGGACGGTACATCAGGCTTGCTCCCGCACAGACCAGGACCGTTTCGAGCGCGAGCAGGAGAGCGTGCGTGAGATTTTTGCCCAGCAGGATTTCGCGGAAGCGCACTGGCGAAACAAAATAGAACTGAATTCCGCCGGCGTCGGCGCCGAAGCTGTTGAAGACCAGGTTGGTCAAGATCAGCACGGCGTATGCGGCGCCCACCGGAAAAGCCAGATCCGCGGAGTGACTGAACATGCCGGAGGAGCTATCCGCCTTCCCGGGCGTCAAGCGGAAAATCAGGAGCACGACCAACGGCATCACCAGCGTAAACAGCATAGGGCCGCTGCGCGAAAGATAATGAATTTCCTTTTCGAGCACGGCGGAAGTCGCGCCGGAAACGCCGGGAATATTCCAGCCGAGGCGAATTTTCTGCCTGCCTGCGGGCGTGGCGGTGCGCGCCCCCGCTTCGCTTAGATTTTCGCCCAAATATTGCGCGCGCAAACGCACGTTCAGCAGCCACAGAACCGCCAGCGTATATCCGCTGAACAGCGCGAACGAACCTAGAGCGGGTGCATATTCTCCGCGCAGGGAGTGCGCGATCGTTTCGCCCGCCAGGCCCGGTGGCGTCAGCCGCTCGATGGGCTGGGCCTGGACGACGACGTGCGACAGCGCGGGCTGATGGGAGCGGTTGCCAAAATGGCGGATGAGTGGCCCGATGAATTGAAAGCCGATGACCATGAAAAGAAATAGCACGCCGAGGATTTCGCGAGCGCGTCGTTGCGCGAGCCAGCGCTCCACCCAAGTGAAAAGCATGCGAGCCAGCAAAATATTGAAGATTGCAAACAGCAGCAGAACTGCGGCGGCCGACACGAAAAGGAGCGGCGAGGCCCAGCCGATTCCGATGGCCATGCCCAGCAGCCACAGGCAGCCCATCAATGTGGGGGGATCGAGCGAGCCGTAAGCGATGCGAATCAGAAAATACGAAGGGAAGGTGAGCGGGAAGCGCAGCAGGTTGGATGAATCCACATTCTCGGTGAAGGCGCTGGCCATTACGGGGACGAATTGCCAGAACAGGAACACGGGCCAGAGCAGCAGGGGAAGCCAATCCGCTCTTCCGCTAGAAACGAAATACCACGCTGTGAAACCGATGGCGATGGAGCCTACAAAACCGCCCATGCCGAAGGCCAGGAACGTAAATCCGCGCGCAACAATTTCCATGCGTCCGCGAATCGTGCGCATGGAATTTACGAAAAGCCGCCAGCGGACGCGGGCGATGGCGGCGAACTGGCCGCGGATTTCGGGAGAGAAGGTCAGCCCAGCCACGAAAGTTCCTGATCGGCGCGGCGCGTGCCGCCGACGATGCGCAGGAAAATCTGCTCGAGGGTGAGCTTTTCGCCGGGTGCGGGAGCGGGCGCGCCACCCTCATGCGGCGCAACAAGGGCGGTGAGCGCAGCGGCAGCTTGAGCTTCCACGCCGGCACGCAGTTCTTCTAGTGAGCCCTGCGCGACCAGCTGGCCGCGATGGATGATGGCCACGTGGCTGCACAGGCGTTCGACAATTTCCAGCACATGCGAAGTGAGAAAAATGGTGGCGCCGCGAGCGATCATATTCTGCAGCATGGACTTCAGCGTGTTGGAAGCGATCGCGTCCACGCCTTCAAACGGCTCGTCGAGGAAAAGAATTTTCGGGCCGTGAATCACCGCGGCGGCCAGCGCCAGTTTTTTCTGCATGCCGTGGGAATAATCGGTCACCAGCGCCCTGGGCTGGTCCACCAGCTGCATAAAATCCAGAAGTTCCGCGGTACGTTTCGCAGCCGTGGCGCGGTCCAGGCCGTACATGCGGCCGACGAAATTCAAATACTCAGAACCGGTGAGGCGTCCGAAGAGGGCCATGCCTTCAGGCACGACGCCAATCTGGCGCTTCACCTCCACGGAATCCTGCGCCAGATCAACGCCGAGAATCTGCATGCGCCCGGAAGTAGGGGCCAACAGGCCGGTGAGCATCTTGATGGTGGTGGATTTTCCCGCGCCGTTGGGGCCGAGGAATCCGAAGAACTGGCCAGGAGCGACGCGCAGGTTTACGTCTTGCACGGCCACCAGGTCGCCGAAACGGCGCGTGAGATGTTCGGTGGAAATCGCAGGGGCGGCGATTGTGGCAGAGACGCTCATCGAATTTCAGACTCTAGCACATCCGCCACGGGCCGATAAGAATCTAGCGCGTGTTGACGGGAGCCGCGGGCAGCGTGGAAGTCTGCGGAAAAACCGCTAGAATCGCCGGCAGCTCGAGGCGGAACGTGCAGCCGCCTTCGGGGCGGTTGAATCCGCTGATGCGTCCGCCGTGCTCTTCCATCACTCCGTAACAGATGCTGAGGCCAAGCCCCGTGCCTTTGCCAACTTCCTTAGTGGTGTAGAACGGGTCGAATACTTTTTCCGGTTCCTTCATGCCCGGTCCGGTGTCTGAGAATTCGATGACCACGTTGCCGCGTTCGCGCAAAGTGCGAATGAGCAGCACGCCGCCGCCGGCGGTTTCCATGGCGTCCACCGCGTTGCTAATCAAGTGGTAAAAAACCTGCAGCAATTGATTCGGGTCGCCACGCACGGCGGGCAGGATGCTGCGATTTTCCAGCTCGATGCGGATATTTTTCCCGCGCAAATCCAGATTGCGCAGCTGCACGGCGCCGGTCAGGACGCTATTGAGGTCCAACAATTGTTTTTCAGCGGGAACCTGCCGCGCAAAACTGAGCAAATTGTTGACCAGGTCCTTGGTACGGCGGGCCTGCTCGCGGATTTTTTCTCCCAGAGAATGCGCCCGGGTGTTCGTGGCGTTTTCGATGGTGAGCACGTCGGCATAACCGAGAATCGCGGTGAGCGGATTATTGATTTCATGCGCGGCGCCCGCGGCCAGCTGGCCGAGCGAAGCCAATTTCTCGGACTGCACGAAATGGGTTTGCAGCCGCTTGACGTTTTCCAGCGACTCCCACAATTCGTGCACCAGGCTGGTGCGCTCCTGGTACACAAGATACTGGCGGAAAAAAACAAGGCCGGCGCCGACGAAAATCGCCACCAGCGTGACAATCAGGCGGAAACTCTTCACCGAATCCGGCGCGGTGCTGAAGAGCACGTCCCACGCGGCCAGTACGGGCGCTGTCAACACACCCCACATCGCCAGACGCGCCGGCCACTGCGTATCGCGCTGCACGGACGGCTGCTGCGGTTCCGGCTCAAACTTTAAATCGCGAGCGACAATCCCCGCCGTGCCGAGCCAAACGAACGAAGCCAGCAGGGGTAGCCGGATCAGGCTGCCCGAGTAGGGCAGCAGGTGGCGCATGGCCATGACTGCCAACGTCATACCCGTGACGTATAAGGACGTGGCGCCGAAAAGATGGCCGTACACCGTGCGCCAGGAGCCCCGGGTGCGCAGAAACAGCAGGCCAAAACCAATCGCGACGACCAGATTTTCGATCAGATAACTCGTGAAGTCGCGCGAGTGGAATAACGCAGGATTCGGCGAGATCACTTTCCAAGGCATTGCCGCGAAAATATAGATGTAGAGCCACAGGAAGGCCAGAAGGAAGAAATCGATCAAACCGTAGCGCAGAGTTTCGCGCATTTTTCGCGCGTGAGGCATCAGCGCCAGCGAGGCCATGAATGGAACGGTGTGAAGAAAGAAGATCAGATCGGCGATGAACGGGACTTGAGCCTGCTGGTGCAAACTGAACTGGGTGTAAACCACCACCAGGATTCCCGCGAGCCAAAAAGCGCAGCCCAACGCCAGAAGCATCCAGAATCCATTTTGGCGGCGGTAAGGCGAGGCCGCGTTCCAGAGCAGGCAGGTATTGGCGAACAACGGAACCATGCAGGCAAAGAAATATCCGAATGCCGCCAAGTTCGAGTCGCGAGAGGTCAGCAGTGTGACGGCCCCGTAGCCGCCGACAAAAAACACCCAAGCACAAGAGATCAACAGAGTCGAACGAGAAACCTTCATCGAAGGGGCACCAGAATAAATTTTATCGCAGGCCCAGCGGATTCGGCGGCCAACTTCCAAAATCCATACGAAAGCGTAACGCTTGCATGCGACCGCCGGATGAAATTCAGGTGGTCCGTACCGCGACAACTCAAGTGGATGAAATGTTGCCCAGTCTGAAAGCGATCTCGCCTGAGGACGCGTCGCGGATGAAGTACTCGCCGGGCGCCGCGCCGATTAAAGTCTCGAGGTGTCGCCTGCCCTCATCCAGACTGGACACCTGCTTGATCCATAGCGGCGTGCCGTCATCCATCGTCTTGAAGATGTCGAACCCTAAATCCATACGCACCTCTAGCTTACGATGTTAGAGCAACAGTTTAGCCTCAGCTGTGGCAAGAGGCTGGACACACGACTCACCTACCGTCAGTGTACACACCCAAGCGGAACCTGCATGTTCAACCTTAGACATAGCCAATCTTTTCTTGCACTTGGATGGAACTTTTGCACAATAGGACCGCGCAAAACGGGGAATCATACTCTGAATGACAAAGTTCGGCTTATTAATCCGCGGCGCGTTCGGCATTTGAGGACCAAATGACACCCAAGAAACGGGCGGACAAAGCACAGATTCTGTTTCCGACGGGGCTACCGGTATCAAAACCGGTACGCTATGACGCGGGCGAGACGATTTTCACGCAAGGCGACGAGTGCACGGATGTTGGTTACATCGAGGAAGGCATCGTGAAGCTGATGCTGGTTTCGAATCGAGGGAGGCGCGGAATTCTAGGATTCCTGGGCCGGGGCGATTTTTTTGGCGAGAACTGTCTGAACGGCCAGGCGTTTTATTCTGCGTCGGCAGTAGCGTTGGTGCCCGGGTCAATCATAGTGATTAACCGAAAAAAGATGTTGAGGATCATGATCGAGGAGCCCGCTGTCTGTTCGCGCTTCATCAATTACCTGCTGGCCCGGAATCACCGAATCGAGCAGGATTTAATTGATCACCTGTTCAATTCCAGCGAAAAGCGGCTGGCGCGCACGTTATTGTTGCTGGCCGATTACGACGCGGGGCACGCGGACATGACGTTCCTGTCCAGAATGAACCAGGACATCTTGGGAGAGATGGTGGGAACGACACGCCCGCGCGTGAATCTCTTCATGAATAAATTTCGCAAGCTTGGCTACATCAATTACGACAAGAATGGCCGGCTGGAAGTGTTCAAGACGCTGTGTAAAGTGCTCGATGCCTAGAAACGCAACACATCAGTGCTAAGTGGCTCCCTGGCCGCGCGGTCTTCGGATCCCTCATCCCAGCGAGAACCGGACGTTGCATCCTCGCTGGCGGCACGCGCAGTTTTCGAGTGCTAATTTGTAGAGCTGGCCTTCTGGTCCTTCACCTGTAACTCGTTCACCACCTGCTGAACGTTTGGAACCGCGGCCGCGACTTTTTCGGCGTAGGCGCGTTTGGCCTGAGAGTCCACTTCGCCGCTGAGAGTTACGACGCCGGCTTTGACGTCGTACTTCACATGCTTGTTGAGGCGGTTCTGAATCAGGGCGGCGTCCAGGTTTTTTTCGATGCCCTTATCCAAATCCGAATTCACCGCCTTGGCGTCGCTTTCCGCGGAGGGAGGGACGACGGCGATTTGATCCGCCACCACTTGCCCGCCAGCCAGAGAATTTGCGATGGTCTCCGCCTGCGACTTGTCCATGACGGACGGCACTTGGCCGTCCAGAGTCACTACGCCTTTGGTCCGGTCTTGGCTTACTTTTACGCCTTTCAAGCCCGATTGGTCTAGCGATTTCCGAATACTGTCAGCGACGTCCGGAGATTTTGCGGGCTCGGACGAGCAGCCGACGAGGGTGCCGACGGCAAGCAACATGAGCAATGAACCGGGAAGCATGAGCTTTCGCATGGGAATTCTCCTTTGCAATGAACTGAATTGGGCTATTTCGAAGATTTCTTACGATTCTTTTTGATGAGACGCGCGACTTTGTTGCTGCGCTTGGAAACTGCGGCGGAGGCGCGGCGGCTGTTGCGCGAAGCAGAAACGTGCTTGCGAGTGCGCGTGCGTCCCGCGGTGCGACGACGGCGTGACGGACGAGTTGTTGCATTGACCTTTGCCGCGACCGCTCCCAGCGTGGAACCGATCGAACGGGCTACGGTGGTGAGAAGATCCTCAGCTTTTTGCATAGGCTTGCGTTCAGTGATTTTCATGTTTTTCTCCCTGAGTGACTGGTGTTGCGATTTGCTTGGCGCTTTTCTTGCCGATTCATGCAGCACTCCGACAGCCGGATAAAAACTTCTTATGCTTTTTTCGCCGCGTGGTTCGGAGGATCCTTTACCACCGGAACGTCTTCGCCCAGCGCGGTTGCCAATGCGATCTGGTGGTCCTGTTCGTCCATGAGGATCTCGCGGATGTGTTCGGCCATTGCGTATTCACCTAATTGCTCGCACTGGCGGACTCGTTCACGATAATTGCGGATGGTCTCGCCTTCATTGATCAGATCAAAGCGCAACATTTCGCGGGCCTTTTCCGAAGTGCGGACGGGTTTCGGCTGGACGGCGGGCATTCCCCCGAGGTAATCAATTTGGTTGGAAATCATCAGCGCATGGGCGAGTTCTTCGGCCGCGTGCTTTTCCAATTCTGCGGCGATATTCATGAATTCGGCGCCCTTCAGCACCTGCGAATACACCACGTAGGAAATGATGGCCTGATACTCGCGGGCCAAGTCTTCGTTCAATAACGCGATCAGCTCGTTGCGACTCACTTTGTCTGCTGCCTGCGGCGGTGCTTCTGCCTTCATCTGGGTCTCCTGTTTTAGTATGTAGCGTCAACGCGAGATTGGGCGGAGACGGGTTTTTGCTTGAAGTGGATGAAATTTGGACGCGCGCTGCAGCGGGCGCGCCTTACGCCGGTGTATTCTTGGCCTCGCGGTAGGCGCGCTCACCGACGTCCGCGGCTTTTTGCACGCGGGTTTTGACCTGGTCAATGCCGTCTTGCGCGCGTTGCGTGATTTTGTGGCCGGCGGCGATTGCGCCGTCCAATTGTTCTTGCGCGCTTTCGACCAGGTAGTCGCGAGTGTCACTGCCTGAGCGGGGTGCAAACAGCATGCCCAGCGCTGCGCCTACACCGACTCCTACTGCGAATGCTGAGATTGATTCCGTCCAGTTATGTCTTGCCGTCATGATGTCCTCCGTTTTTTGTGCGAATTCCGTCGTTTCTAAATCGGCTTTCTCGTCAAATTCTTTAGTTTTGAAACAGAAAAATGAGAGGAAGCGCCGAGCTGCACGCTTCCTCCCGCGGGGAATCTATGCGCCGCTGCCGGAAGTTGTGTGGCGCGCACGCTGATCGTCCGCTTTCACGTCCGCGGAAGATTCGCCAGTGGAGGAAATATCCTCGGCATTGGTGATCTTCATGATGTCTTTGGCGCGTTTCACCGCTTCGGAAGAATCGCAATGCACGGACAGCAGGATGCCGCCCTTCTGCACGCGTCCTTCGTAACGCTTCGCTTCGTATTCGGGGATGCCGAGGCCGATCAACGCGCCGGTGAATCCACCGACGGCGCCTCCGACACCGACGCCCGCGAGAGTCGCCATAATCGGTCCTGCAGCGATGAGCGGGCCGACGCCCGGAATGGCCAGCGCGCCGATTCCAGCGAGCAAGCCGAGCGCGCCGCCAAGCACCGCGCCGGAGCCTGCTCCGGTGGCAGCGCCTTCCGGCGCTTTGGTGGCTTTTGCAGTGCCGATTTGCCGGGAGCCGAGATTTTCGGGGAGCAGCGCGGAAATATCGCTGGGAGAAAATCCGGATCGAACCAGCGTGTCGGTGGCGTGATCCGCGCTGGACAACGTGGAGTAAATTCCGAAGACTGCGGTCTTTTTGCCGGACATGTGTGAATCTCCTTTTGGTGAACTAGAGTGTGAAACCCTTGCGTGCGCCCGCCATTACTGATTTGTTGGTGCGACCTTGAGGTGGTTCGTGACGTTGTCCGCGCCGGCGACCGCAACGGCCTTCGCCTCGATACTGGCTTTATCATCTGCGGAGCGCACCGGACCTTTCAGCGTCACTTTGCCATCCTGGGTAATGATCTTGATATTGTGTGCGTAGGTGGAAAGCGATTTGTCCTTATATATGGCGCTACGGATTTGCTTGGTGATGTTTTGGTCGGCCGGATTCACGCTTTGTTGTTGGGCGGTCATCGCGCCCTTGCTGGCGTCGCCCTGGTTGGCCTTGGAATTATCCGGAGCCGGTTGCTGATCTTGCTGGGCGGCGCCCGCGATCAACGAAGCACTGAAGAACAGCGTGGCGCCCAGGAGCGACAAGCATTTGCCGATTTTCGATGGACGATGCATTTTTGGATCTCCTTTTCAATTCGCTTTCAGCGCCGGCTGGCTGCGCCCTTGGAGCGCCCAAAAAAATCTGCGACTCTGATGCACCGACATTAGTGCGATTCAGATGGCACGGCTATACCGCGAAGCGCGTAGATTCGTGAGGACCTTGCGGTACAGCGAAGCGACACGACGAGCGACGCTGGGGCTGACGCGCCTCGAAGGTGGATCGGCCGCTAAAGCCTTTAGATATGTAAGTGAAAGCGAGCGGCCACAAGCCTACAGCGAACTCAGCGCGACTCTAGTTGATTGAGTGTATTTTGTTTCAGGGCCGAAAATTGTAAAAGGGTGGCATCGCCGAGCGCTCGATGGTTGCCAGCGAGCCTGTCCAGCATTTCTATCGGGCATATTCATCCGGCAGAGTCGTTCACAGGAGGCTTTATGCTGCGTTGGGCCGTAGTGTTCTTCGTAGTGGCGTTAATTGCAGCGGTGTTTGGATTCCTGGGCATTGCCGCCGCTGCCGTATCTATTGCCAAGATTCTGTTTTTCGTTTTTCTGGTTCTATTTTTGGTGTCGCTCGTCGGCGGGTTGATGAGCCGAGCGTGACACTTAATTAGTCCTGCTGAAACGCGAAGTGAGGAGATTTCATGAAGACCGCAACGCTGCTGGGGTTTGTGCTCATCGTTCTGGGCGTGCTCGCGCTCGCCTATCAAGGCGTTACCTATACCACGCACAAGAAAGTGTTGGACGTTGGACCCATTCAGGCGACCAAAACGGAGCACAACACGATTCCGCTGCCGCCGATTGTGGGCGGCCTCGCGCTAATTGGCGGGATCGTATTGGTCGCGGCGGGCAGCAAAGCTTAGTGGATTGAGGTTTCACACGACTGGCCTGGAGGTGACCGCACTCCGGGCCAAATCGTTCCGCCGAGTTGTGGAACGTCCGGCTGTTCGTGATACTTCGCCTAACGCAGACCCGCTCGCGTTTCCAGCACATTCATCGTATCTACCATCGAACCACGCAGCCGCGCCGCAGCGGCACGCTCGGAGAGCGTGGCTTGCAGAATCCGCTCGAGATCGGTCTTGCGGTAGGGATGGCAGATGAAATCGAACGCGCGAATATTCAGCGCGGCAAGATAATCCCGGTATTCGTTGGGGCACGCCGGCTCGCACACGATGATCGCGGGAACTTCCATTGGCTGGCGCTTCAGTAGCCGCACCACGTCCCTGTAGGTGCCATCCACCAGCCAAAAGCCGCAGAAACATGCGGCGACGTTTTCTTTCGCGAGCAGCGCGCGCACTTCGCCGACTCCCTTCGCCCACAGCGTGCGCAGTGGATACATCTGCAGCAGATTACGCATGTTGTCGCTGATAACTGGATCGGTCGTCGCCACCAGTACCACTGGGTGCTCTACGGACGACTGAAATTGTGCAGCTGAGTCGCGATGCAAAAATGTGGCGGGATTCTTGGTTACCGAAGCTGCCTGGTCCATGGCTGGATTCCTTTCTCGTTTGGCGCGCAAGGAGAACAAAGAGCCGGCCAGCCCTCAAGATCTGGCGCAGAATTTACAGCTTTTCGTTCTCCTCCGCAGCGGCATAGTCGCCCAGGGCAGCGAATCGAACAATACTGGCAACGTGTTACGCACTCTTGGGATTTTGCTGTAGGCTGCGCGGGATCAAATGCAGGAACACCGGTGCGCTGTTCCGCGCGAACGCCGATTGCCTCCGCGACGGGAGCGCAATGGACCTGCGAGGTTACGCCTCGACGATCTGATTGCGCACGGCGTAACGCACCAGTTCGCTGACGGTGTGCAGCTGCAGCTTGCGCATGATGTTGGCGCGATGCGTTTCAGCCGTCTTGACGCTGATGTTGAGCGACGATGCGACTTCCTTGCTGCTCTTGCCTTCCGCAAGCAGCTGAACAATTTCCCGTTCGCGCGAGGTGAGCCGGTCGCGCAGCGCGGTAGGCAGCTCGGTGCGCATCCTGCCTTCCTTGAAACTGGAAAGCATCACTTCTGTGGCGCGGGGCGTGAGAAACGGCTTGTGATTTGCGAGCGTCTCAACGGCGACGATCAAATCGCGATCCGAATCGGATTTCACGATGTAGCCGCGGACGCCTGCTTCCAGAATGTCGCGAATCAACTGATCGGAATAATGCACGGAGAGAATCAGGATTTCGGTGTTGGGAGATTCCTTGCGGATTCTGCGCGCCGCGTCCACGCCATTAAGGTCTGGCATGCTGATATCCAGGATCGCGATGTCCGGGCGCAATTCCTGAGCCTTCGAAACGGCTTCGCGGCCCGTATGCGCCTCCCCGCAAATTTCCCATCCCGCGTGCGATGTCAGCATCCCTTTGATGCCACGCCGCATGAGATCGTGATCGTCGGCAATCAGGATACGAAGCGTTTTCATTTTGCTCTCCCGCGAGCTGGGGTTGATGTGGCGATGGTACTAGAAATGGCCAATAATAGACTTCCCATATTGGGACGAGCCCGGCCGTCAATCCGTTTCGTCATGAACAACGCCATTCCTTTTGTTTTCTATGAACAGGTTGCCGGTTTCGACGTTGCTCCGCCCCGGTTATGAAGTACATTCCGGGGCCTGCACGTCTCGAGGCGGAGCAACCGGCCGATGAATTCGTTATGAATGAAATAAACGCCTTGCGGCCTAGGCGCTCCTAAGCCGCGCACAAATTACGGTATCTCTACGGATCAGTCTATCGGAGTTGTCCTGTAGAATGCGTAGGGGTATTCCTGTAGGCGGTCCGAGCGAAGTATAAGAAAAAGAGTGACTTAGCAAATTGGGAGGTCAGTATTTCACCTTAAGGCGCCAGATTGGATAGCCGGCGGCTGGGTGGCTTGCGAACCTCTCAATTGATTGATCTCGCGTACGACTTTGGCCCATTCCTTCTGGTCCTTCTTCGTGGCAAATGGCGCGTTCAGATCCGCGTAGTAGGCCAGCAGCGCCGCCCTTAGCGCCGGCGAAACCGTAGCAAAGTTGTTCTTCTGCAATCGGTCCAGCAGGGCGGCGTAGGTCTGGTCCGCCAGCGGATACTGGCCCGGACCCGTGACCGTGCCGGTGTCGAAATTTTCGTCCACCAGAATTGCCTGACCTGAACTGCTTTCCTGTTTCACCAGTTGCTCGTAATTCTGCAGCGCATTGCTGAAGCTGGCGACGAACAATTTCTCGGCGTCGGGAGTGGGGATCTTGAACGCGAGATCCCGGAATGGTCCCACCTTGGGTATGAACCGAAGCAAGAAACCGAGCAGCCGCGTGCCAAAGCCGGGCTTTTTGTATTGACCGGGCCACTGCTTTTCGTAAGTGGAGCGCGAAACGCGATAGAGAAATACGGTGCGCGTAATTCCCGGAGAGCTGCGCTGAATTTCGTCCTTCTTGGTCTGCCAGGCGATCTTCGTCGCTTCCGGTATCACTTGGCTGACGCCTCTGCGGTAGGAACCGATCGCCAGGTCGTAACTGGTAAGCACTGAATTCAGGTCCAGCGAATAAGTTTCTTGGAACGCGCGCGCCAGGAGTTCATTTGAAACCTGAAAACCAATGCGGTCGCGATACGCGTCTGATGCGTATCGTCCTTTGGCAACCTGCAGCACGTCGAATCCGAATTCAGTTTTCAGATGCGCCAAAGGATTCTCATCATAGGTGACGACATCGCCGTACTTGCGGCGGAGTTTGGGATAGAGCAGCGGCACCGCGAGGTTTGTGCCGGTGCGATGCCCCTCGTTGTCCGCCGAGTAATGCGCCAGGGCGCCGAGCGCGAACGCATACTCGTTCAGGTTCTGCGAATCGCGCAGCAGCGCCGCGACGAAATCCCCACTGCGCACGTAGTGAACCAGGTCGCTGAAGAATTTATTGCCGAAAGGGTAGTAGCCCATGTCTTGAATCACACAGCCGCCGTAGGCAAATCCGTGAGCACCCTTCAAATCCTGGGGAGTCGCCTGGGGAAACCGCTGCAGAAGCAGCGGCTTGATCGCTTCATCCCAAGCGGCGTCCACAATCGCTTCATGAGCCAGAACAGAATAGGCGCTGGAAGGAAGCGGTGCGACGAGCAGGACGACGAGGCAAAAAGCTATCGTTCTAGCCGCGAACAGTTTGCCGAACTTCATGTGATCTCCGGGCATTTGCGTGGCGTCGTGCACAATGTTCGATCACTGGCAAAAAAGCACGGGCGCGATGACAGCGTATAGCTAAAGCAGAGCGGCGATATCTCCAGAACAATACGAAAACGTCAGTACTCGCGGGCGAATCAGCCCGCGCCGTCGCGTTATCCGTTGAAGTCCGATGCCCGCGCTCCGGCATCGTCACCGGCCGATTCCGTGACCGGCAAGGTCACAATGATCTTGGTGCCGGAGGCCGAAGACTTAATCTGCAGCCAGCCGCCGAGCTGCCGCACGCGTTCTCGCATCCCGCGGATGCCGACGCCCAGTTGCCCGCCGCTGCTATTCAAGGTTGCCAGGATCGCTTCGGGAATCCCTTTGCCGTTATCCACCGCTTCCAGGCGCACGATTCCAGAACGCGCTTCAATCTGAACGCTAGCGGTGTCACTGCCCGAGTGGCGAAAAATGTTGGTCAGGCTTTCCTGCACAATTCGGAACAGCGTTCGTTCCACGATTTCGGGGAGGCGATTCGCACCGAGCGAGACATTCAGGTCCACTTTCACCTTGCTGCGTTGGGTAAATCCCTCGATGTACCATTCCAACGCGGAGCGCAATCCGGAATAGTCCAGCGTGGGCGGGTACAGAAGATAAGAGAGAGTGCGAGTTTCGTCAGAAGCTTTCTGCGAGAGGAGGATAGCTTCGCGCAGCAACTCGGCGGCGGACGGGTCCACATCGGCAATCTTCGCGCTCACGGCTGAGAGGTGAATCACCAGTGCGGCGAGGCTTTGTCCGGTGCTATCGTGCAGTTCACGGGCGATGCGGCGGCGCTCTTCATCCTGCAATTGCAGCAGTCGGGCGGAAAGATTGCGTAGCGCTTCTTCAGCTTCTTTACGAGCGGTGACGTCGCGATTGATTTCCAGAATGCCTATCGTGCGGCCGTGCGAATCGCGCTGCAAGACCTGACGACTCGCCACCACAATGCGTTTTCCATCGCGAGTCGAGTGGACCACCTCGCCTTCCCACGAACCAACCTTGTAGAGTCTTTCATACACTTGATCGAGCGGTTCAGGAAACTCTGTTTTGAGGAATTGATGGGTCACGTTTCCGCAGGCTTCCGCGGGAGTCCAGCCGTAGGTATTTTGCGCGCCGCGATTCCAGAACAGAATTACGCTGTCCACATCGCGGACGATGATAGCGTCGTGAGCGAGTTCCAGTAATTCGGAATGAAGCTTTCCGCTGGCGGCGCGGGGCGCGCGAGCTTTCTTTACCCTTTTCTTCCCAGCGGATTTAGTGGGCATACACCTCAGACTACCCTGAGCCGGGCACGAATGGTGACAGAAATCGCTCAGACTGGGGCCGGGGCCGGATGCCATCACCGGTTGGCCGGAGAACTGCCGGTGGGTAAACTCCGCCGTGATCAACAAAAGAATACGCGCGTCGCAAGAGCTACCCGATCTGCGGCAGATTCTTGCCTTCAAAAAACGGTATGTGCTTGCCGATGGATTCCACAGCCGCCACCAGCCAATTGGCCTGCGACTTTAGCAGATAGCCACTAGCTCCGGCATTCTTTGCCTGGCGAATCATTTGCTTCGAATCGTGCTGGGTGAAGATCAGCACTTCGGCGGCAGGCAGCGCCTTCTTGATCTCTGGCGTGGCCTCCAGGCCATTCATCCGCGGCATGGTGATGTCCATAATCACGATATCAGGCTGCAGTTCGCGCGCCAGTCCGATGGCTGCTGCGCCATCAGCGGCCTCGCCCACCACCTCCCATTCCTTCCGCGTGGCTAACAGCTTTCCCAAGGCGGTGCGCACCGCTTTTTCGTCGTCCACGATCAAGATTCGAAGCGTCACTAAGTCTATTCCTCGCATATTTTATCGAGCGACCGCGAAATCGCATTCGGCTTTCATGCAACCTGCTGCGAGCGAATTGCGGCTTCCATTGTTGCGTGCAACGATGCGTGCAACCTTGCGGTCAACCGGCAGACCAATCCCTGGAACCAGCCGGCGATTGCGAAATATGTACCGGATTTCGTCCCTATTTACACATCCAGCGGACCACTGTCTTGTCGCCCTAAGAATCAGGTGGTAACCTCCCTGTTTATAAGAGTTTCCGTCCCCCTTCCAGAGCACCATTGGTAGCTGAATTGCATTTCACATTAAGACCGACCTTGATGCTCTGCGGAGCAGTTCGCCCGCAGCCTGTAAGGGGGAAATATGAGCGAGAGCTACGACATCTTCCGGGACCTTGCGGAAACCGGGCCGATTTGGATTGAAGCTGTTCACGGTTTAGAGAATGCAAAGGCGCGCGTTTCAGAATTACTCGCAACGCGTCCTGGAAATTACTTCATCTACGATCCACTTGCCGCCAAAGTGATTGCTTCAGCCTTTAAATCGGCGCTGATGCAAGCGCCGGTGACGCTCGCCGGCCGCTCCCAACATTACTAGGCGACACCAGACGAGCCTGCTACAAACGGCCCATCAGAAAAAGTATTAGCAGGATCACCAGCACCACGCCGATTCCGCCGCTTGGGTAATATCCCCAATCCTTGCTGTGCGGCCAGGCAGGCAAACTGCCAAAGAGCGCGAGGATCAGAACAATCGCCAGAATGAGCAGCAACATTAAGTTCTCCCGTTAGTTTCAGCCGAAAAGCGCGGCAACGGTCCGCGCGCCTCGGAGGCAGGCTGCGAAATTAATTCGCACCACCGGCCTTGGCCGCTTTGTGGCGTGGCCTGTCTTCGGCTTCTTCCGCTTCCGAGCCACGATTGAAAGCTTCGGAGTTAATTCCTTCGGACAACTCCGTGAGCTTCCGATCGGTCTCCTTCTCTTCTTCGAGCGTCTGCTGCAGCAACGATGCTGCTTCGCTTTCGCCCATCAATTCAGCGTAGGCATGCACCGCGCCGTAGGCCGCGATTTCGTAATGCTCCACGCGCTGTGCCGCGGAAATCAGGGCCGCATCCATCAGCGCGCCCTGGAAATCTTCGGACAACATTTCACCACCTTCCGCCACGATCCCGGCCATACCTTTGCACTTCTTGCCCTTCACTGGCTCGCCCAGGGCGCTCAGAATTTGCTCCAGGCGTGTGGCGTGCTGCCGGGTTTGTTGCAGGTGTTCCTCGAATCCTTTGCGAAGTTCATCCGAATTTACGGCTTTCGCCATTTTGGGCAGCGCCTTGATCAATTGCTGCTCGGAACTGTAGAGATCTCGCAACTCATCAACGTAAAGACTCTTCAAATTGCCGTGGCTCATCAGGGTCCCCTGTTTCTGGTTGAGTGGTATCACCAACCGGGTTTTGGCGCTTGCATGGTCAGACTAGGCTTCCGTCCTGGCCTTAGCTATCAAGCAATCCCTGTAGCCTTCGTTCGTGGTTCCCCTAGGGCAGGCATAGGCAAAAATTCGCCTACATTCCCCAGATCATCCGGAGTCCCATCGCGCAGCCGCTCGCGCAATGTAAGGCGAATTGTCCCGTGCAGTTAGGTGTTGCGCTGTATTCCGGGCCGCAGCGTTTGTCTCCACTATGGCTGAGCAGTTGGACACTCAATTCAGGAGGCTCAAATGAACTGGGATCAAATCGAAGGCAAATGGAAGCAGTCTGTCGGGAAGGTGAAAGAGAAGTGGGGCAAACTGACCGACGACGATCTCACGGCCATCAACGGCCAGCGGGACCAGCTGATCGGAAAAATTCAGGAGCGTTACGGCATCGCTAAGGACGTGGCACAGAAGCAGGTGGATGAATTCACGCGTGCTTACAAGACGGATGTCGTCGTGCAAAGCACCGCGAAGAAAGCCAAAGCTTAAGCGGCGCTTCGAGTAATTCCGCCAATCGAAAAAGAGGAGGTGCGCAATGGCGAGATACGGCAAAGCCGCCGGCAAGAGCGTGAAAAGCGCGATGCACCGCGAAAAGCGCGGCACGCTCCGTTCAGGCAAAGGCGGCAAGGGCGGCAAAGTGACCAGCCGCAAGCAAGCGATTGCGATTGGACTTTCCGAGGCGCGAAAGAAGGGCGCCAAGGTACCGCGGAAAAAGTCTTAACGCAATTCTCGGACGAATCTGCAATTCCTCGCTGGCCATCAAGGCCGCAATTTTCGCGGCTTTGGTGGCCGGCGATGCCACCTGCTGAGCAAAACATCCACGGCTCTGCTGTGACGCGCCGAAAATCCCGGCAGCAATTCTTTTTCGCAATTCTTACCGCACTTCTTGTCAGAGACTCGTGATTGAAAGGATAGTTCCGGCCGCGTCGCAAAAAAAAACGGCGAGGGCACGGCCGGGTGGCATGTGCCCTCGCTGTCAGGTTGTCAGCAATGCGACAAGACTTACATCGAGGTTACTTAGGCCTGCCCGCTGGAGTCGCCGCATGGGCAGCCGGTGGCGCTTGCCTCTGCTGCAGTTGTTGCTGCTGCTGGGTGTGCCGTTGAACTAATTGTTGGGTCTGCTGCTGGTGCTTCTGCTCGACCTGCTGCGTCCTCTCATCAGTGGCTTTCTGCTTCGTCAGTTGCTGGTGTTCCTTGTCTTGCTGCGCCTGCAGTTTCTGCCGATCCTTGTCCTGCTGCGCGGCAAGCTTGGTCTGCTGCTGCTGGTATTTCTGGTCCAGCTTTGCGTTGCCGGTGTTCGGAGGTGCGGCCCGCTCCGCAGGCGGAAGGTCCTTCGGGTGCACAGCGGTGTTGCCGCGACCACCAGCATTCTCCGCGCCACGATTGTTAAATTCTCCCGGTCTGGCAGTAGCAGCGATCGGCGGCTTTCCATGATTGGCGGAAGCCCGGAACTCCGGGTTCGCGCGTGCGGCGTTTATGTGTGCGGTTTGGGCGGCCACCGGACCGACGTGCCGCTCGTGCGCGGCAGCTTCTTCCTGGGCCGTGGGGCGAGCATCGATTCCACCATGGCCGTTATAACTGACGTGCACATCATTCCTCACGTCCACTTTCGTTTCGTACACGTTGTGAATCACGTTGACGTTGACGTTGGCTACGGCGCGGTTGTAAAAAAAGTGTCCGCCGTCCCAGCGCCCGCCTTCAAAACCATGGCCGAAGTAGCCGAAGCCGTAGTTGATACCGCCGTAAAAACCTACCGTCGGGCCCCAGTAGCCGTCGTACCAGACAAAACTGCTGCCGCCCCAGCCCCAGTAGCCTGGAGTCCAGAAAAAACCCACTTCCGGCGCTTCCACCCACGTGCCGGGAACCCAGAAATAACCGTCGTCGCCCCAGGCCCAATATCCGGGCGTCCAGATATATCCGTCGCCGGGGCAAACTGGCTGCTCGTAAACGGGCAGCGCCGGTGGCGCGATGGTGATTGCTGCACCGATCTGCGCGAAAGACGCGGAAGAAAGAAATAGCATTGCGATTGCCAGCAGCAACGGTCGAATGAATCGGCTACGCATTAGAGCTCATCTCCTCTTGAGAATTCTCCGCCGGTTGCGCGATCGCGCTTTCCCCGGTCAGTGTTGTTCATGAGCAGCGAATATTTAACAGAAAATTTACAAAGGGCCGAAGTGAGATGCTTAGCATCTCGTAAAGTACGTAAATTTAGTCTGGCGCGCAATACCTGCCAATAGGGATTTGCCTGTAAAACCACGCCAAGTAGCTCGTAGCCCCAACTTGTTCAACCCCGCCACTCTGTTTGCATTGCATCCCTGAACCTTGCAGGCGGGTCTGCCGTGCATTCGGCGTCAGCGGGGTTTCGGGAATACGAGATCGTGGTGCTCCCCCTAGGTAATCCACTGTATTGAATGGAGTCGCCAAAAACGTAAAGTGGGAAGCGCGCAAACGCAAGTCCTGACGAGTCCGGCACCTGCCCGATTTAGTTCCTGCCGCGAGAGCGTAGCGCCGCTTTTGGCAATTACCTTGGGAGGCATGTGATGTACACGTATCTTTGCTGCCGATGCACGAAATGCGCCGCACGCATTGTGTTGGAAGAATGGGCGGAGTCCATGTATCTGCTGCATCGGCCGCTGCGGCCGCGTCCTCGGCAACAGCGATGTCCGTTTTGCGAATCGACATTTGCACCGGAACGCTACTACGTGACGGAAAGCGGCGCGCCGCTGGCTGTATCCGGGTGCACCATCGAAATACAGGACTCTCTGAGCTCGTTTACCAAAACCGCCTGATATCGCATCTCGATTCGCGGCGCTATCTTGTGCAGTAGGCCATGCGAACCATCGAATTGCATATAAAGCGATGGGAAAGGAGCACCACATAAGATCGTGGAAAAGCTTCTGAAAGACTATCCGCCGAAATAATCCGCCTGATCACCTCCTCCAAAAGGGGTTGCCGCCGAGAATCGGCAGCCCCTTCCCTCCTTCAGTTCAGAAGCACCATTCACTTTCATCCGCTCGAATATCTATTCGTTGCTGACCGCAATTTCCCGCGTACAGTGATTTCCCCCGCGCCTTAGGAATTAGCCCGTATTCCGCAGCCCAGCGCTCCCCAGCACAATGGTCGGCGCAGGGGATGAAAGGGAATCGGGTGCCTTGCAAAGACAAGGCATGAGGGCTGGGCCGGTTCCCTCTTCCCCTTGCCGAATTCCTAGAATGCGGGTCACGCTTTCGCAGACGGAGCAAACGCTATGCCGACCAATGATGATCAGGAAGCTCTGGAACGCGCGCGCGAAGATGCTCGCGAAGGGAAATCCCCTTCCACGCAGGCGGGCGAATTCGTGCGCGAGGAAATCGATCATGTGCGGGAAGGCAAGCACGGCGCGGCCAGCGTGAAGCAGGCGATCGCGATTGGGCTATCGAAAGCGCGGCGCGCCGGCGTAAAACTGCCGCCGCCAAAGGGTCCCGCGAAAATCCGCGCGCAGGCACAACGCGATCTGCGCAAAGGCAAATCGCCGCAGCGGAAAGTTTCGCAGACCCGATCGCGCGCCACCTTGCGAGCTTTGCAGCAGGAAGGCACTGATTCCGTATCGCCGCGCGCTCTTTCGCAACAGGCTCGCAGCAGCGCCCGTCGCCGCGGCGCAACCGCCCGGCACGATTCCGCGGAGAAAGCGGTGCACACCAAAGGAAAGACCGGCCTGCGCGCCGCAGCGCGTAAGGCAGCTCGCACGCGCCAGAGAAAGCGCGCTGCTTAGTCCATCACGCCCATGCCCTCAGCCCGCAAGAAAAGCAAAACCCGCGAAGCACTGATGGACGCATTTCTGGTTCTGAATTCCCTGATTCTGCTTTTCAGCCATTGGGCGGGCCCGCGCAAATAAATTGCGGAACGCGCGCGTTGCGATGGACGGCTCGATGAAGCATCTCCATAGATTGGAGGCACGAATGAACGTCCCCTGGCAGATTGTGCTCGCTTCGGCCGACCTGGAAGACCGTCGGACGATGGTGAATATTTTGGAGAAACAGGAATTGGATCCGATTGTTGCGTCCAGCGTCGCCGAATGCCAGCAGAACATGGCCCAGGATAATGTGGGATTGATCTTCTGCGCGCGCTCACTAGCCGATGGGGATTACCGCGATTTGTTGCTTGCCGCGCGCGCCAGCAAGCGCAGCACCAGAATCGTTCTCACCGCGCGCATTACTGATTGGGACGAGTATCTCGACGCCATGCGGCTGGGTGCGTTCGACGTCATCTCGGCTCCCTGCCGTCCAACCGATATGGAATGGATGCTCTTGCAAGCGCTGCGCGACGAACACGCTCGAACCAGGCAGATCACATTTGTGCAACAGGCCGCAAGCGCGTTGCCGCAAGACGCCGTATGCAAGTCAGCGTGACGCTGAATTCTTGAACGCGCTTACGCTTAAGCGACTGGCAACTTTGAGGGCGCAAAGGGCGCTGCACGAGCACGAAAGCACCGCGGGCGCGGCGCCTATGCGAGTTCGGCTTCGAGCCGCAAAAGAAAGCGAATCACTTCGCCAGGATCCCGCAGATAATATTTCGCAGCGCTGCCTTGCGGCTTTCCCACACGTACGGTGATCTGATCGTCCAGGGCACGAAACGCGGATTCGTCCGTGCCGTCGTCGCCAATATAGATCGCCGGCGTGCCCCGCGGCAATTCGCTGAGCAGTTCGTGCACCGCGCCGCCTTTTCCACAAATCTCATTGGGCAGGACTTCCCACACCATTGCGCCGTCGAGTATTCGCAACGTTTTTTGGTCCGGCGCGACTACATTCAAAAGGTGGGATTTTGCGGCGCGCGCGACGGGAGGGCTGGCTTCGCGATAGTGAACCGCGAAACTCATACCCTTATCTTCGATGCGCATGCCGCGCAGCGAAGAAATCTGCTGGCGCGCTCCGCGTTGCGCCCGGGCCAGAATTCCGGCAGCCGCGCGGCTGATTTGCATCTTCTTGTCGTCCCGCTCCGCTCCATGCAGCCCGATGAAACGCAGGGCGTTGACGCCAATCCGTGTTTGCAGGTCCTGGCAGCGCCTCCCGCTGACGATCGCGACAAAAAGTCTGGGATGCCGCGCCAGACGTTCCAGCAGCCGCTTGGTGCGTTGCGGCACGCGCACCTCCCACGGCCTGCGCCGCAGCTTCACCAGCGTGCCGTCGAAATCCAGCAGCAGCGCGCAAGTCTTCGCGTCGCGCAGCCGGTCTGCGATTTCACCCCACGCGCGAAACAAATAGCGCGGCGAATGAATGGCGGGATTGCCTTGCGCCACGGCCGGAACGCCGTGGGCGCGCGAAAGTTCTATCGCGCGCTTCTCCTTGGGCCTGATCTGCGATGTGTGTTTGGTCGCGGATTGCGATTCGTTCATCTGGTCTGGCCGAGCTCTGCCTGGGGTTCCTCGATGCGGATTTCGGAAAGCTCCGTGATCAGGCTGCCCGCCCATGCAAACACATTATGGCGCATCACGGTGTTGCGCATCAGTTTCATGCGCGTTTGACGTTCCTCCGTATCCATTTCCAGCGCCACGCGAATCGCTTCGGCCAGCTGCTCCACGTCATAGGGATTCACAATAATCGCATCGCGCAATTCGCGGGCGGCTCCGGTGAACTGGCTCAGAATCAGCGCGCCTTCCTGGTCGTCGCGCGAAGCAATGAATTCCTTTGCCACCAGGTTCATGCCGTCATGCAGAGACGTGACCATGCAGAAATCGGCCGCGCGGTAATACGGCAGAATTTCCTCGTGGCTATGGTGGCGCGTCAGCAGCGCGATCGGCTTCCACTCGGGCGTCTGCCAGCGTGCATTGATCCGCGCGGCTTCCGCCTCCAGCTCCAGCAGGAAATCGTGATAGCGCGCGATTTCCGTGCGGCTGGGCGCGCCGATTTGTATGAATGTGAATTTTTCGCGATACGCCGGCCACTTCTCGAGGAACCTTTCGACGCCGCGCAGGCGTTCGAGCAACCCCTTGGTGTAGTCCACGCGATCAACGCCCACCCCGATAAAGTTCGCCTTGATGCCCAACTTGCCGAGCAGCTCGCTGCGCAGCACGTAGGGAGACACCGTCGGATCCTGGGCGCGCTGCGCCTCGCGGAAATCCACGCTGATGGGGAACGGACGGACGAACGTAATGTGTCCGCCGCGTTTCACTGCAAACCGTTCCCATTCGATTTGGGACTCCATGGCGGCGTCCACCGTCTCCAGGAAGTTATCGCAATGCGCCTGGATCTGGAATCCAATCAAGTCCGCGCCCAGCAGGCCGCTGACAAGTTCCCGCTGCCACGGGCAAATGCCGAACGCTTCGGGATTGGGCCACGGAATGTGCCAAAAAATCGCCACACGCGCATCGGGACGCGCTTCCTTCACCATGCGCGGGAGCAGCGCAAAATGGTAATCCTGCACAAGCACGAGCGGATTCTCGACTCCCTCTATCTCCTGAAGCACCGCTTCGGCAAATTTGCGATTCGCTTCCTGATAATTTTGCCAGTCCGACGCGCGGAAAATTGGCCGGGTATGGGCGATGTGGCACAGCGGCCACAACCCTTCGTTCGAAAATCCGTAGTAGTGCCCTTTTTCCACTTCTTTCGAGAGCCACACGCGGCGCAGAGTGTAGTCCGGCTTGTCCGGCGGCACGCGAATATGGTCCTGTCCGTCCACTGTCTCGCGATCGGCATCGCCGGAGCCCGACGCGATCCAGACTCCGTCGCAGGCACGCAAAATCGGCTCCAAGGCCGTCACCAGACCGCTGGCCGGGACCAGCAGCTCAATCTCCTTCCCTTTGTGCACGTGCATGTACGGCTCGCGATTGGACACAACCACCAGCGATCCCTGCGAAGCTTTTCCCTGAATGCTTACGCGCAGACGCTCCGCCGTCCACACAGATTCGCCGGATTCGCGCAGGCGCGCCTCTTCTTCGGCGGCAGAACGCGCGTCCGCCAGACTGCGCGTGAGATTCATCACCTCATTCGTAAAGGGAGCGAGGAAACTTTCCTTCGGGCCCGGCGGAGTGGGCAGCAAGCGGCCGCGCCGCATATCTTTCATCCATTGCGCGGTGCGTGAAATCGGCAGCACGATGGTCCAGCGGATGATGAGCACGGTGATCAGGACGATCAACAAGACCTCTACGATCACGTGCCAGAAAGTTGCGCGCCACATGCGCGCACTCTGCGTTTCGATGTAGCCCACCTCGTGAAAGATCGCCAGCACGCCGACCACGGAGTTTTTGTCGTGCAGCGGCAGGTAGTACACGTGCATCGGTTCGGAACCGACATTTATGAATTGGCTCAGGCCGGTGTTGCTGGAAATCACGCTAGCCAGAGGAACGGGCGGAGGAACGAAACGGTTAAGATTGGAGCTCTCGGCAAGCACTTGTCCGTGACTATCGTAAACTGCCACGCCCGCGAGCTGCTCCCGGTTTCCGAAGCGCTCGACGATGTGGCGCAACTGTTCGCGGGAGCCCTTCTCCAGCGCCGGTTCTACAATCTCCTGCAAGCTCTCTGCCAGAATTTCGGCGCGGTGCACCAGGTCCGTGCGCAGGCCCCGCTTCTCCGCGCGCACTTCATTTTTGGACACAACGAATGTAACGATGGTGACGGCCGCAACCAGGAATAAGATCAGGCGTAAGCTCAGCTTCACGTTAACCTCTAGCTGGATTTAGAGATGTCCAGGCAAGCCTCGCTGGCACCAAAGCAGCACGCATGTTGCCAGTTGGCTCCGACTTTTGTTGTTCAAAATAGGACACTTAGGTCGACCATCGAGAACCATGCTGTGGAGATTCTCCGAGCACCCGGTAGAATCTCCTGCGAGGCATCTCTATGATTACGCAGTGGATGCGTAAACTGAATCCAGTGTTCACCTGATTTTTTTCCAGGCTGCGCCGCGGTACGATTGCGCCGCACGGCGATTCGCGCACATATGTGCGACCAAAGGATTAGATGCCTCGCGCGCCGATTTCGCGTCGTGTTCTTCCGGTGGCGGACCGATTTTCAGTCTGGCTGCGCCCTGCCTTGGCACTCCTTTTTTTCCTGTTCCCGGCGGCTTGGCTCGATGCGTCATATACTGAATCTGCGTTTCAAAACCCATCCATGAAAAATGAGTTTCAACACTTCGACGATGTGCAACGGTACATCGCATTAGGCTGGGATCACCTCACCCGCTCTCTGGACAGATGCAAAACCTACGAAGACCAGAAAGTCGGCGACGAAGCTTACCTATATTTCCCAGCGGACTTCCAGAGCTTGCCGGCCTTTCAGGAACTGGTGAAGGGTTGCCGGGTCCACGTCGAACGCTTGCCGGAGGTTAGCACCAACCCCGACGATGTGCAGCTGAACAAAATCTCCAATGAGGGGCTGCTCTATCTGCCTCACGCTTACGTCGTGCCGGGCGGCCAATTCAACGAGATGTACGGCTGGGATAGTTACTTCATTATTGTCGGCCTGCTGCGGGCGCAGCGCCTGGAGCTTGCGAAGGGGATGGTGGAGAACTTCTTTTACGAAATTGAGCATTACGGCTCGATTCTGAACGCGAACCGTACCTACTATCTATCGCGCTCGCAGCCTCCATTTCTTACATCCATGATCCTGGCGGTGTATGACGCGGAGGACCCTTCTGCGCGACGGAAGGATAATGCATGGCTGCAAAAAGCTTACGGTTTCGCCTTCAGGGACTACGAGCAATGGACTCACCCGCCGCATTTGGCCGGCGACACGGGCTTGTCTCGTTATTTCGATCACGGCGAAGGCCCGGTTCCGGAAATCATCGGCGATCCCAGCAATTATTACCTGGGCGTCGCGCAATATTTCCTGCTTCACCACGGAACAAAAGATCCTCATCTCGTGCTGGTGGATAAAGATCATCCGGCCGGATCTCTGGTAGGACCGCTTTTCCCGGTTTTCGCTAACGAGGAACAAGCGGGCCAAAACTCGAGCGGCAAGCAAGCTGCGGTGGATTCACCGGTCGAGCAGGTCACTCTGTCAGCAGATTTCTACAAGGGCGACCGCAGCATGCGCGAATCGGGATTTGATGTTTCGTTTCGCTTTGGCCCGTTCAGCGCGGAGACCCACCATTACGCGCCCGTCTGCCTGAACAGCCTGCTCTACAAAACTGAAAAAGATCTGGCGCGGATGAGCGCCCTGCTCGGGCGGCCCGCAGAGGCCGCGCAATGGAACACCCGCGCGAGCGAGCGCCAAAAGCTGATAGATAGATATCTGTGGGACGCCAAGCGAGGCCTTTACTTCGATTACGACTTCGTGACCCACACACTTTCCACCTACGAGTACGCCACCACCTTCTATCCGCTTTGGGCGGGATTGGCGACACCAGAGCAAGCGCAGGCCGTAGTGAAAAACGTTCAGCTCTTCGAACAGCCCGGCGGCCTGGCCATGAGCCGCGTGGAATCGCAAGCGCAGTGGGATTACCCGTATGGCTGGGCGCCCATACAATTGCTTGCGGTGGACGGCATGCGCCGCTATGGCTACGCCGCGGAGGCCGACCGCGTCGCCTATAATTTCCTGAGCATGGTGATTGAGAATTTTGTGACCGACAAGTACATCCGCGAAAAGTACAACGTTGTCAAACGCACTTCCACCACTCATATCGTGGAGGGTTATAGCCAGAATGTGATTGGATTTGGATGGACGAACGGCGTCTTCCTGGAACTGCTACACGAATTGCCGCCCCCGCTTCTCGATCGCCTGAAACGCGAGTAAGACGCAAAACCTAGAGCCTGGTCGTCCGGGCGCCTCAACTGCCGTGGCACGCCACCAGTCTGCGCGGACAGTTGCAGCGCGGCAAAACGTTCTCTGGTCTGGGTCGAAAAGGGGGGTGGGAGGATGGGGGAACACCCTCCCGGCATGGTCAAGGCAAGGGGAATTGCCTGATGAGCCTAGGCGCACTATGAACTTCTCTGCGCAGGCTCTCCATACAGTAACTATCGTATTTTTGACTGCTGGGGGCCTGATGACGGCGGATTGGTTATACCAATCGGTCAGCTATTCAGCTTGGTTTTTTTCAGAATCGCCCGGTTCTGCGACGGCCGGCCCAGAATCCACGGGCCCCAGCAGCGCCTCAATCATCCCCACCATCGGAAACGCGTTCGTTTTGGACACCACGGACCGGATGCCGACTTCCTTGGCGTGTCTCTCCAGGTCGGTGCTGGCATGCTGCGTAAACAGCACGATAGGAACGGCAGGCGCGAACTCCGACATACGCCGCGCCGCTTCGATTCCGTTGATCCCCGGCATCTGAAAGTCCAGGATCACAATGTTGGGATGCAACTCTTTGAACAACTGGACGCCCGTCTCGCCGTCTGGCGCCTCGCCGCAAATCTCCCAGTCAGGATTTGCCTGCAAGACGGTGCGCAGAGACTTCCGCACCAGTTCGCTATCGTCCACGATCAGGAATCGCGTGCGCATTAACGAGCCCCCGCGGGGCCGGTGGCGCGCAATTGCAGACGCGCGAAAATCAACCCACGCATTTCGGCGGCCGTCGAAGTCATAAGCTTTTCACCATCGTTTTATTCACTGGAACGGCCGCGCTGACCGTCGTGCCATTCTTACCCGACTGAATTTCAAGCGTGCCGCCAAGCTCACGCAGACGTTCGCGCATCCCGCTCAAACCCACGCCATGGCTCGATCCTGAAGTTGTGGACGCGCCATTTGTGCCAGTCATGCCCTTGCCTTCGTCGCGGACTTGCACGCTCAGCAGCTTATCCGCTGTGTGCGATATTTTGATTTGCGCTGTTTTACTTCCGGAATGGCGGTACACGTTGGTCAAGCACTCCTGCACGATGCGAAAAATCGATATCTCCACATTCGGAGGCAGCCGCCCAATGTCCGGCGAGAGCTCCACGGCGACTTTCACGCTGCTGCGCTCCGCAAATCCTTCCGCGAACATTTTTATCGCGGGCAGCAGGCCGATCTCATCCAGCAGCGGCGGATGCAGCAGGTGCGAAATCGTGCGCGTCTCCTTCGAGAGCTGCTCCACCAGCTGATTATTCTGCTGCAAGACTTCGGCAACCTCAGGTCCCAGTTTTTTGGTTTGCTGCGCCAACATTCCATTATTCATGGAAAGCGCCGCGATCAAAGGTCCGATGCCATCGTGCAAGTCGCGCGCGATGCGGCGGCGTTCTTCGTCCTGCATCGCCAGCAGCCGCGCCGAAAGTGAACGCAGGTCGCGATTGAGCATTTCCAGCTGGCGCGTCTTGCGGTGCAGGTCCGCGAATACCCGCACCTTCGCGCGCAGCAATTCCGGAACGATGGGCACGGCAATATAATCCACCGCGCCGCGTTGGTAGGCGTTGAGCCGGTCGATATCCGTCAAATGCACGGCGGAAATGAAAATAATCGCGACCTTCTGGAAACGGGGATGTTGCCGGATCATATCCGCCAGCTCGAATCCATCCAGCTCCGGCATGCTTACGTCCATCAGCACCACGGCGATATCGGTCTTCAGTAAATGATCCAGCGCCTCTTTTCCCGAACGGGCTTTGATCAGGTTTTCATTCAGCTCGCCGAGAATGGCTTCGTAGGTGATCAGCTTGCCGGGCTGATCATCCACCATCAGAATATTTACCTTTTCCTGCTCGCGCATTTTCTCCCTCTTGCTTCAAGCCTCTCGCTGCAGAAAATATTGCGCCGCCCGCTCCGCTGCCCGCTGCGACGCCCGTTACGCTGAAAGTCCAATCGCCGCGAGCCGCCAATCATTTTACCGGTGGAACCACATCCGCAACGCGGAAAGCAATTGCTCCGTGTTCACCGGCTTCGCCAGATACTCGGAAGCGCCCGCTTCCAGGCATTTCTCGCGGTCCCCTTTCATGGCCTTGGCGGTCAAAGCGATGATCGGCAAGCGCCGGAAGGAAGGATTGCCGCGAATGATCTGCATCGTCTCATATCCATCCATGTCCGGCATCATGATGTCCATGAGCACGATGGCTACGTCCGGAGTGGACTCCAGCGTGTTGATGGCTTCGCGGCCGGTGCCGGCCGTCAGCACCGTCATTCCGCGGCGTTCCAGCACGCTGCTGAGCGCGAAAATATTTCGCACGTCGTCGTCAACTACCAATACTTTCTTCCCCACCAGTGCTTCGTCCGAATGATGCAGCAGATCCAGCATCTTCTGCTTTTCGATTGGCAGGTCAGTGACCACGCGATGCACGAACAGCGCAGTCTCATCCAGCAGCCGCTCCGGCGATTCCACGCCCTTCACCACCACGCTACGCGCCAGCAAATGCAGCCGCGCATCTTCCTCGGGCGAGAGGTCTTTCCCGGTGAATACCACAACCGGCAAATCGCTCAGCGCAGGAGTGTCGCGGAAACGTTCCAATATTTCAAATCCAGACATGTCCGGAAGCCGCAGGTCCAGCACCACGCAATCGAACGCCTGCGAGTCAATGGCCGCGAGCGCCTGCGAGCCCGTGGACGCAATCTCCACGTCAATATCTTCATAGCCGAGCAATTCGCGGATGCTGAGCTGCTCGGCCGGATTGTCTTCCACCACCAATAAGCGCTTGCGCCGCGGCGCGGTGTATTCCTTCATGCGCGCGAGCGCGGTCTTCAGCTGCTCAGAAGTCGCCGGCTTGATCAGATAGGAGAACGCCCCGCGCGCCAGACCGTGCTGCCGGTCTTCATCCAGCGTCAACATCTGCACGGGAATGTGGCGCGTGCGCGGATCTTGTTTGAAGTGATTCAGAACCGTCCAGCCCAGCATGTCTGGCAAGAAAACATCCAGCGAGATGGCTGTCGGCTGGAATTCATGAGCGAGCGCCAGCGCTTCCGCTCCGCGCGTGGCGACGAGCACTTTGAAACCATTGTCGTGCGCCAGATCGCACAACATAGTAGCGAAGTACGGATCATCTTCCACAATCAGCAGAATGGGATCGTCGGGCTGCAAATTTTCGCGATCGTCCGCGATGGTGATCTGCTCGATCGCGCGCTTGGACGCGATTGCCGCCGCCGCTTGTCCAGACGCGGGTATCGCCAAGGATTTCGCTTCAGCCCCGGCGACGCCCGTGGAGGGGCCCACATACGTTTGCGGCAAATACAATGTGAACGTGCTGCCTTCATTGGGCGTGCTGCGCAGTTGGATTTCACCACCCAACAGTCCCGCAAGTTCGCGGCTGATCGCCAGGCCCAATCCGGTACCGCCATACTTGCGGCTGGTGCCGGCGTCGGCTTGTTGGAACGCCTCAAAAATAATCCGCTGCTTTTCGGGCGGAATGCCGATGCCCGTATCGGTGACCTCGAACGCAACCACGGAGGCGGACCTGCCCAAAAGCGGGTGGCCTTCGGTCCAGCCGCTTTCGGCGACGAATACGGACATACGCACGCCGCCCTTCTCCGTAAATTTGAATGCGTTTGAAAGCAAATTTTTCAGCACCTGCTGCAAGCGCTTCGAATCGGTGACCAGGCTGCGCGTCAAATTAGGATCAGAGTGAACTTCAAAATTGAGGTGGCGGTTTTCCGCCTCGTGGCGGAACGGACGAGCAATCATGTCCAGCAGACTGGCGAAGAACACTTCCTCCGCTTGCACCGATACCGTGCCGGATTCAATCTTCGACAGGTCCAGAATATCGGTGATCAAGTTCAGCAAGTCCGTGCCGGCGCCGTGAATAGTGCGCGCGAATTCCACCTGCTTATTCGTCAAATTGCTATCGGGATTGTCGGCGAGTTGCTGGCCCAAAACCAGGATGCTATTGAGCGGCGTGCGCAGCTCGTGAGACATGTTGGCCAAGAATTCCGACTTGTATTTCGAGGTAAGCGCCAGCTCCTTGGCTTTTTCTTCCACGGCGCGGCGCGCCTGCTCGATTTCCTGATTTTTGCGCTCCACTTCCACGTTCTGCTCGGCCAGCTGCTGCGCCTTTTGCGCGAGCTGTTCGTTGGTCTGCTGCAATTCGGTCTGCTGGGTTTGCAGTTCGGTGGCCAGTTGTTGCGATTGCTTCAGCAGGCCTTCGGTCTGCATCGTGGCCTCGATGCTATTGAGCACGATGCCGATGCTGGAAGTCAGTTGGTCCAAAAACGCCAGATGCGATGCGGTGAATACGCTGAGCGACGCCAGCTCGATCACTGCTTTCACGCGGTCCTCGAAAAGAATCGGCAGCACGATCACGCTGCGCGGCACGGCCTGGAATAATCCGGAGCGGATCGGCACGGCGTCGGCTGGCACTTCGGTAATGAGCATGCGCTGTTTTTCCGCCGCGCACTGCCCTACGAGCCCAGTTCCCAAGTGCAGACGATTGGAATGCCCGTTTTGATCGCTATCAGCAAACGCTGAGAGCAGCACCATGGTCCCCGATTCTTCCGACTCCATCTGATAAATCACACCTTGCTGCGCGCTCACCAGCGGAGCCAGTTCGGACAGCAGCATCCGTCCCACCGTCGTCAAGTCGCGCTGCCCCTGCAACATTCCAGTGAATCGCGCGAGATTGGTTTTCAGCCAGTCCTGCTCGTTGTTGCGGTCGGTAGTGAGTCGCAAATTGTTGATCATGGTGTTGATGTAATCTTTCAGCTCGGCGACTTCGCCGCTGGCTTCCACTTGAATCGAGCGCGTCAGATCGCCTTTCGTCACCGCCGTGGTCACTTCCGCGATAGCGCGCACCTGGTTGGTCAGGTTGTCCGCCAGCAGGTTCACGTTTCCGGTCAAATCCTTCCAGGTGCCGGCGGCTCCGGGAACGTTCGCCTGGCCGCCCAACCGGCCTTCCACGCCCACTTCGCGCGCGACGGTGGTCACCTGGTCCGCAAACGTCGCGAGTGTGTCCGTCATATTGTTGATGGTATCGGCCAGCGCGGCGACTTCACCTTTCGCGTTCACCGTAAGTTTTTTCGTCAACTCGCCGTTCGCGACGGCGGTCACCACTTTCACGATGCCGCGGACTTGCTCGGTGAGGTTCGCGGCCATCACGTTCACGTTGTCCGTCAAATCTTTCCACGTGCCGGCGACGCCAGGTACTTGCGCTTGGCCGCCCAGCTTTCCGTCGGTGCCCACTTCGCGCGCCACGCGCGTCACTTCCGCGGCGAACGCGTTGAGTTGGTCCACCATGGTGTTGATGGTGTTCTTCAGTTCGAGAATTTCACCCTTCACGTCCACGGTGATCTTGCGTGACAAGTCGCCGCGCGCCACAGCCGTCGTAACTTCGGCGATGTTGCGCACCTGACCGGTCAAGTTTCCGGCCATCGCGTTTACAGAGTCAGTGAGGTCCTTCCACGTTCCCGCGACGCCCGTGACGTTCGCCTGGCCGCCCAGCCGCCCTTCGCTGCCCACTTCGCGCGCCACGCGCGTCACTTCGGCGGCGAAAGAACGCAACTGCTCCACCATCGTGTTCAGCGTTTCCTTGAGCTGCAGAATTTCCCCGCGCACGTCCACCGTGATCTTGCGCGACAAGTCGCCGCTCGCAATTGCCGTCGCCACTTCCGCGATGTTGCGCACTTGACCAGTCAAGTTGCTGGCCATGAAATTCACGTTGTCGGTCAAGTCCTTCCACGTGCCGCCGACTCCCGGCACTTCGGCTTGGCCGCCCAACTTCCCTTCCGTTCCCACTTCGCGCGCCACGCGCGTCACTTCGCCCGCGAACGCATTCAGCTGGTCCACCATGGTGTTGATGGTGTTCTTCAGCTCCAGAATTTCGCCCTTCACGTCCACGGTGATTTTGCGTGACAAGTCGCCGCGCGCCACAGCCGTCGTCACTTCCGCGATGTTACGCACCTGGCCGGTCAGGTTTCCAGCCATCGAGTTCACCGAGTCCGTCAGGTCCTTCCACGTTCCCGCCACGCCTGGCACGTTCGCCTGTCCGCCGAGCCGCCCTTCGCTACCTACCTCGCGCGCCACGCGCGTCACTTCGCCTGCGAACGCGTTCAGCTGGTCCACCATCGTGTTGATGGTTTCTTTCAGCAGCAGGATTTCGCCGCTCACGTTCACGGTGATTTTCTTCGAAAGGTCGCCGCTGGCGATGGCCGTCGCCACTTCCGCGATGTTGCGCACCTGGCCCGTCAAGTTGCTGGCCATCGAGTTCACTGAGTCGGTGAGGTCCTTCCACGTTCCGGCGACTCCAGGCACCTGCGCTTGTCCGCCGAGCTTTCCGTCCGTGCCCACTTCGCGCGCCACGCGCGTCACTTCCGAAGCGAACGCGCGCAGCTGATCCACCATCGTGTTCAGCGTGTCTTTGAGTTCGAGGATTTCGCCTTTCACGTCCACGGTAATCTTGCGCGACAGGTCGCCGCGCGCCACGGCCGTGGCCACTTCCGCGATGTTGCGCACTTGGCCCGTCAAGTTGCTGGCCATGAAGTTCACGTTGTCGGTGAGGTCCTTCCACGTTCCCGCGCCGGGCACCTGAGCCTGGCCGCCCAATTTGCCCTCGGTGCCCACTTCGCGCGCCACACGCGTCACTTCGCCCGCGAACGCGTTCAATTGGTCCACCATCGTGTTGATCGTGTTCTTCAACTCGAGAATTTCACCCTTCACGTCCACGGTGATCTTGCGCGACAAGTCGCCGCGCGCTACCGCCGTCGTCACTTCGGCGATGTTGCGCACCTGCGCCGTCAAGTTTCCGGCCATCGAATTCACCGAGTCGGTCAAGTCCTTCCACGTTCCCGCGACGCCCGGCACGTTCGCTTGGCCGCCCAACCTTCCTTCGCTGCCTACTTCGCGCGCGACGCGCGTTACTTCGCCGGCGAACCGGTTCAGCTGGTCCACCATGGTGTTGAGTGTTTCTTTCAGCTGCAGAATTTCGCCGCGCACGTCCACCGTGATCTTGCGCGACAAGTCGCCGCTCGCAATCGCCGTCGCCACTTCGGCGATGTTGCGCACCTGACCAGTCAAGTTGCTGGCCATGAAATTCACGTTGTCGGTCAAGTCCTTCCACGTGCCGCCCACGCCAGGCACCTGCGCCTGGCCGCCCAATTTTCCTTCCGTACCCACTTCGCGCGCCACGCGCGTCACTTCGCCCGCGAACGCGTTCAGCTGGTCCACCATCGTGTTGATGGTGTCTTTCAATTCCAAAATTTCGCCCTTCACGTCCACGGTGATCTTGCGCGACAAATCGCCGCGCGCCACGGCCGTCGTAACTTCCGCGATGTTGCGTACCTGCGCGGTGAGGTTTCCGGCCATCGCGTTCACCGAGTCGGTAAGGTCCTTCCACGTGCCCGCGACGCCCGGCACGATCGCCTGTCCGCCGAGCTTGCCGTCCGTGCCCACCTCGCGCGCCACGCGCGTCACTTCGGACGCAAACGACCGCAGCTGATCCACCATCGTGTTGATGGCTTCCTTTAACTGCAGAATTTCGCCGCGCACGTCCACCGTGATTTTGCGTGATAGGTCGCCGCTCGCCACCGCAGTAGCCACCTCGGCGATGTTGCGCACCTGGCCGGTCAGGTTGCTGGCCATCGAGTTCACCGAGTCGGTGAGGTCCTTCCAAGTTCCTGCGACGCCTGGCACCTGCGCCTGGCCGCCCAATTTTCCGTCCGTGCCCACTTCGCGCGCCACGCGCGTCACTTCAGCGGTGAATACGCCGAGTTGCTGAATCATGGTGTTGACGATGGTAGCCGAGCGCAGGAATTCGCCTTCCAGCGGGCGTCCGTCAACGTCCAGTTGCACCGTCTGCGTCAAATTTCCTTTCGCCACGGCCGCGATGGCGCGCGTAACTTCCGTCGTCGGACGCAGCAAGTCATCTACCAGCGTGTTGACAGAAACTTCCATCTCTCCCCACGCCGCCTTGGGCGAATGAAAGCGCATGCGTTCTCGCGTGCGGCCTTCTTTTCCCACCACTTGCCCGACGCGCTTCAATTCCTTCGCCATCTGCTGGTTTGCCGTGACGATGTCGTTGAAGGTATCCGCGATTTTTCCGGCCAACCCGGTCCAGTTCCCCGGCAGCCGCACCGAGAAATCACCGTCGCGCATGGTCTGCAGGCTTGCAAGGATTACGCTCAGGTCGGCGGATACCGGCTCGGTCTCCGCCTCCGTCACGGCGCGGCCGTTACTTTTCGCGCTCGGCCTTGGGTCAGGAATTGTAGGTGTGCTGGTTTTGCTGGGATCGGTTCGCTTCATTCCTCTCTCCACGGTATAGGGCCGGCGGGCGCCGCCAATTTCGCGGCTCCTGGCTCAACTAGCCGATATCTCGCTTGACTACGCAACCTGAATGAACTTGAAAAATGGGCACGCAACATCACCACACACATCGACTTAGCGCTAGTTTCAGCGAAGAGGAAGTCATACCATAAAGCCGTCAGGCGCCATCTACAGTAATCAATGTATATGGTCCCAAACTCGGGAGTCGGTTAACACGGACGGCAGAACAGCTTTCGCTGGTAAAGCATGATGGGACAGGACTTGCGTGAATTTGCCGCGGCCGATTCGCTAGCCGTGGGGCCGGGTAACGGTGCGAAAATCCGGATTTACACGGATGCGTGTATTCCTGCACAGCGCATTCACGGCTATAACGATATTCAGGGAGACGGCCATGGATCTCCGAATCTTAATCGTAGAGGATTCCGAAACGACGCGGCGCATCATTCGAGCCATCCTGGAAACGCGCGAGTGGAAGATTTGCGGCGAAGCCAAAAACGGGCAGACGGCGATCAGGCAGTTCCGAAAACTCCGCCCCGACGTCGTAATTCTGGATTTCACCATGCCGGCCCTCAGCGGAATTGAAGTGGCAGCTCGCTTGTCGAAGATCGATCCGCTGGTGCCGCTGATTCTATTCACGATTTCCGAGGTGGACGAGCTGTACGAAGCCGCCCGCGGCGCGGGAATTTATGCCGTGGTCTCCAAGGCGCGGGCCTGGGACTTGATTGGCACGATTGAATCCGCAATCACACACCTCAGCGACCTCGGTCAACCTATTCAATAGACGAGTTGGAATCCCGGAAAAGGCGCTGAAGAACAACTGTGCCAGGCCGACACGCATCCAAAGCTAACCCCACTGAAGTCGTTGACCCGAACAATCTCAAGACAACAACACCATCCGAATAACTTGCGCGGACCATTGGACAAAAACATTTCCTTCCGAGCGCGCTGCCGCGCTCGGAAGGAACCGGTCAAAACTTCTCTGCACCGTGCTTACGGCGATGCGCCTACTGCCCAGTCTGCACTACGTGTTTCGGCGTCCTGGCGTTCAGCGTCGCGATCAGTCTGTCGGCCGATGGCGGCACCGTGGTGTCGTGAGCCAGCACGATGTCCTTCGCAGACAGCTTCTCGCCGTAAATTCTCACGTTGGCGTCGTTGTCCGGCCGGATGGTCGAGCCTTCCAGCGAAACGCCGGCGAATATTCCGCGGGCGCGGGAATAACTCAATATTTCAGCGCGCAGCGAAACATCCGTTTCCGCCGACGCGTCCCGGCCCACCGGTCCAGCCGCTACCGATGCATCTCCGCCCAGTTTCACCTTGCTGCTCAAAATTCCGTTGGCGCCGCGGTCATTCATCACCAGCAGAACGAAGTCCGTTGCTTGCCCGCCGATCTGAAAGCCCACGCTGCCGCCTTCCAGGGCCATCATCGAAGGCGCGCCCCACGGACCGTTGAAGTTTTCGCCCCTGCGGCAGGTCATCGCGCCGCGGCCATAACTTGCGCCAACCACGAACGCAGCCTTCAGCACGGACGGAAACACAACGACGCAATCGGCCTTATCCAGCAGGTCTTGCGGTATATCGTCTGGAACATTCAGAATCTCGTGCAGCACGGTGCCGGAAGTTTGCAGACGATCCTGATCCTTTTCCGTATCGTCTGCCCAACCGCTTACCGCCAGCAACATCAAAGCGCTCATCGCGCATGCCCACATCATCTTCTTCATTTCGATCTCCTGAGACGAATGAAATTGTGCGGAAATTCCGGCCGCACTTTCCGACCGCCAACTTGGAACCAAGTCTGACCCTAATTCCCGGCGCTATCGCCGCGCAAAAGATGCATTATCAGCGTGACGAGAAACACAACCAGAAAAACAAAAAAGAAAATCTTGGCAATGCCCGCTGCGGCGAAGGCGATGCCTCCAAATCCCAGAAATCCCGCCACGAGCGCCACCAGCAGGAAAACCAACGCGTAGTACAGCATCTTTACCTCCTCGCGCCCTGAAACAGCAGCGCCTGCGCATACTGCTTGAGCGTTCGCTTGAGTCCTGAAGCTGAATGCGCACCTAGAGACTAGGCGAGACCCGCTAATTGAGCCATACGTCGAAACCTGTAAACGCGCGGGGACTATTCCGGTACAGCGATTTGCCGCGAAATTGCGCTATTCGTAGCGCAGCGCGAGCATGGGATCAACCCTGGTGGCGCGGCGTGCGGGGATGTAGCAGGCGAGGAACGCGACGGCGGCCAATGCTAGCGCGACGGCGAGATACGTGATCGGATCACTGGGCTTGACGCCGTAAAGAAAAGTGGAGATCAAGCGCGCGAGACCCAGCGCCAAACCGGCGCCAAGCACTACTCCAATGCAAGTCAGTTGCAATCCCATTTTGGCGACCAGCTTCAGGACGTCGGAGGGCTGCGCACCGAGCGCGATACGAATTCCGATTTCGTGGGTGCGCTCGTTCACCGAATAGGACATCACGCCGTAAATGCCGACGGCGGCCAGCAGAATTGCCACACTCGCAAAAATCCCCAGCAGTTGCATGTAGAAACGCCAGTCGCCGAGCGAAGCGCCCATTACTTCTTCCATGGACCTGACGTCGCCGATGGGCTCATCGGGATCGATGTTCGCGATGGCCTGCTTCACACTCGCGACGAGGCCTGCCTGACGGCCGAGCGATGTGCGCAAAACCAGATTCTCATGCAAATGAGCGCGCGTCGCTCCGCCGGGAAAAATGGCCGGCTGCTGCAGGTAGGAAGCGTAAACGAATGGAGGCGTATCTCTGCCCAGGCCGCGATGTTTTACGTCTCCTACCACGCCGACGATCTGCCGCGGGCGCGGCTGATCCACGGGATAAGGATCGTAGCGCAGCAGAATTTGCTGGCCGATGGGATCTTCGTTCGGAAAGTATTTGCGCGCGAACGCTTGATTGACGACGATCGCCCAGGGAGTGTTCTCGGTGTCGTGCTCGTCAAGGTAGCGCCCTTTCACCAGCGGAATTTTCATGGTGCTGAAAAGCCCGGCACTTGTCTCGCTGTAGCCGGCGCTGGGGCGCTCATCCGGAGGCGGCGCCGGATGGCCCAGAATCGAAAATGTGTAGTATTCCGAGCAGCACTGCATCGGTAGTGCTCCGATCAGCGCCGCGGACTCGACGCCTGGCAACACGCGAACGCTATCGAGAAGCCGCGTATAAAAATTTGTCGCCGTGGGCAGAGTTCTTTCCATGTCGCCGCCCGGCACGCGTTCCAGATATTTGCCGCCTTCAGGAAGCTGGAAATCCATGGTGAGCACGCGGTTGTAGTCGAATCCTGGATTCACTCGCTTCAGATGCAAAATCGTGTTGATCATCAATCCCGCGCCGACGAGCAGCACCATGGCCAGCGCCACTTCGGAAATCACCAAGGCGTGCCGTGCCATCCGGCTGGACGCGGACATTGTTTTGCGTTCACTTTCGCGCAACACTGCGTTTAGATCTGGACGAGAGGCGCGCAGCGCGGGGGCCAGTCCAAATAGGATGGCAGTCAGCAGCGAAATTCCCAGCGTGAAGAGCAGCACGCGGCCATCCAACGTGATCAGCTCCGCATCCGGAAAATCTCCTCCGGCGAGCGCGAGGAACACTCGGATGCCGACGAGCGTCAAGACTGTGCCCAGCACGCCTCCGATGACGGCGAGCAAAACACTTTCGGTCAGCAACTGTTGCACCAGGCGGCGACGTTCGGCGCCGAGAGACATGCGCAAGGCATACTCTTTTCGCCGCGTTTCGGCGCGGAACTGCATCAAGTTGGCGACGTTCACGCAAGCGATCAACAGCACAAACGCAACAGCGCCGAGAAGCGGATAAAGGGCGCTGCCGGCGTCGCGGTAAAGGTCCTCGTGCAGGGGAAAAACCTTGTCGCCCAGGCCCTTATTCGTTGACGGGTAATCCTGTTCCAGCCGTCGCGCGATCACGTCCATGTCGGCTTGCGCTTGCGCCAGCGTTACGCCCGGTTTCAGGCGCGCCACCGGCATCAGCCAGTGGTCGAATCGCGCATTGTAGCGGGCGTTGGCGGGATTGATCGGTTGCCACAGATCAATCGGGAACCCATAGAAGGGAGCGAAACCCGGAGGCATCACTCCTACGATCGTGGAAACGACGCCCTCCACATTCAGTGTCTTGCCCAGCACGTGCGGGTCGCCATTGTATTCGCGCTTCCAGAACGGAGTGCTGATCACGATGGCCTGCGAGAGGTCTTGCTGCTCGTCCGCCTGAAAAATCCGCCCAAGGATCGGTTTTGCACCCAGCTGGGCGAAAAAGTTGGGTGTGACGTATTGCGTGTGCAGCGGTCGCGGCTCGCCGAGTCCGGAAACGATGGCCCGGTCCGTGAAGCTGCTGAGCGAAATATCTTCGAAGACATGGTTCTGTTTTGTCCAGTCCACGTTTTCGGCGATCGGCGGCGCGTTCGTGGAATCAGGATGAGCTTGGTCGGTCTGCCAAATCACCACCAGGCTTTCCGGTTGCGGATAAGGCAGAGGGCGGAACAACAATGCGTTGAGCACGCTGAAAATCGTACTATTCGCGGCGATTCCCAACGCTAGGGACACAACGACTACGGCGAGAAAGCCGGGACTTTTCCGCAGCCCGCGCGCCGCGAATTTCACATCAGCCCAAAGAGTCTCGAAAAACTGAGGGATTTGCATGCCCGCGTTACCGCCTCGGCTCAATCAGGAATGCACAGAGGGCCCGCGCTCGATTTCAGAAACCTTCGGAAGGCCGAATCGCCTGCCGCGACCATGACTCACAGTTCTGCCACACAGTCTGGCGCAGTTGCAAGCGGAACGGTAACCTCCGGGTCCGCGTCGCATTGTGATACGAGGCGGGGAGCCTGATAGTTCCACAGTTTCGCAGTCGCCACGGGGCAGCACTTGCCGGCCTTAGGCAGATCTCTACACGTTTTCGGGTATTTATGGGCCAATGCGGGCGCGTTATGGTTGGCCGGGTGTCGCCATGGCGCGTTGGGTTTTGAAATGCTTTGAATGCAAAGTGGAATTCACTCACTCGGCGATCCGCGATGAGGGGACAGCGAGCGATCTATTGCGAGTACCTCTGAAGCCGGACCTTCCACCGGGCGAAGCACAAATTGCGTGCCCTCATTGCGGGATATCGGCGGCTTATCAGCGCAGCGACCTCAATTATCGCGCTTGACTGGCGCTCTTGATTCGCGCTCTTGATTGGCGGGCGACTATCGCGATTCTGACAGTTCACCGTCGTCAGCCGCCAAGCTATCACGCGTTTTCGCCATCAAGCTTTCGCTGATTTGAGCTCGTTCACGATAAACGGCGGCCAGCAAGTGCCACTTGGCTTTTTCGTCCGCGGCCAGTTGCGCCGCGAGACTTTCAAAATGCTGGGCGGCCTCGTTCAACCACCTTCCGGTTCCTTCGGCTAACGTCAGTACTTCCTTGAGCAGGTCTTCCATATATCTCCTTTCAGAATCCCGGTTCCTGAAAACCACGGCGAATTTTTCAGTGTGTAGCTGCTCCATGTGTTCCCTCCTTCAGTGCGCTTGATAACGAACTTGCTTTCCGCGAACCAGTGACAGATTTTTGCGGCGGGCGCCGAGCGTGCCGGCAACCGATACCTGTGATGCTGGCTTTTGATCCGCGATCGCCCGGGTTGGTTCGATGGCTGCTTCCGCGCCAGCCTCTTGGAGAATTTTCTCGACGACTGCCAGGGGAACCTGCTCGAAATGCGTTTTCTGTTTGAGCATCTTCGGGCTCCTTGAACTCACCTGCACCATACCCCGCGGGAAATCATACGGGTAAAATCTTTTGTGCGACGTTCGGTTCGCCGGTTGCGTTTCGCACACCCGCTTAGCGATAACTGGCCATACGCCCCCCCGGCTCGCGCGCTACGTACGCGGCTACGCCCCGAATATTTCACTTGACCGGCTCGATACGATTCGATACGTTAGGCGCAGGTCAGTTTAGCGCTACGTTAAGACAAGGGGGATGCGATGGGAAACTCGACAGGCAAGAAAACCGCCATGCACTTCAAAACCATGGTGCAAGCCGACGTGCCGCAAGGCCGCAACGGCAAGCACAAGCTGATCGTCACCACCATTCTGAAGGATCTCGACAAGCTGAAGGCAGGCGCCGCGATCAAGGTGCCCCTGGCCGAACTCTTGGAAGCCAAAGCAAAAGTTCGTTCCGCGCTGAATCGCGCCACGCGCAAGGCGGGAATGAAGGTCGCGACCGCCAGCGATGCGGACTACTTCTACATATGGAACGTCGGGGAGTAAACGGATCCAGCGCAGCGGATCGTCCCTGCCGGCACGTTCAAAACAGCAAGGGTCAGTTGACCCGTCGCTAGACAGCCTCCAACTTCGGAGCGTCAAGTGTGTTCGCAGTGGTTCCGTTCAATTCGGCGCCGCTGGGCGGCACTTGCGCGCTGACGGGCGCGAGAAGCTGGATTGTCACTATGACGGCGGGGACCAGGAAGAGGATCGTTACGCAAGTCCACATCAGGGCGGCAGCAAATTGCTGGTCTTCGAGCGCTGACCACGCGAACAGTCGCGGCGCTGCCAGATAGGGCCAGTAGACCACGCGATCGCAGAAGACCAGGAACGCGGAAAGCGTGTCGCACGGCAAGGTGGCGCCGAACAGATACAACGGGATGGCCCAGCGTGGCCAACGCGCGACGCTGGGCCACGGCTGAATCACCGGCCACCAGAATAATAGACCCGCTGCGAGAAAGCTGGCGTGTTCCACTTCGTGCAGCCAGTTCCAGCGCAACGCCAGTTCAAAAACCGCAGGGACGTGCCATCCGATCAGCGCAAATGCCGCAGCGAGCCAGCCAAATGCGGGATTCGCAATCAGGTGTCCAAGCCGCTTCACCGAACTCCAACGAAGAATTGGGCTCACGATGCCGCGAGCAAGAGGCTGCGGCAGTCCGTGAAGCAGAGGCAGCTGCGGTGCGCCGAGCAGAATTAAGGGAGGCGCGACGGACATTAACAAGAGATGCTGCAGCATGTGCACGGTGAGCAAGGCATCGTCAAAGGCGTTCAGCGGTGACCCGATCGCAATCCACACGAAAATGATTCCACAGAAAAAAGCTGCCAGCCGCCAGAGCGAAATCAGATTCGGGAATGTAGCGCGCAAACGAAACCACCCTCGCGCATAAACCAGGGCGGTGAGGCACAGCGCCAGATCAAGTCCGACGGGATTGGACCACGATTGCAAGATCGCGTGAGCCTGCGCGTCAACATTCATAACTATTCACAAAAGGTCTACGGGTGACCGGAAGCAGGCGCCGCTGCGTCCGGGGCCACGGCGATGGCCCGCGCGGCGTCGCGCGCCGGCGCTTGTCCGGCGGGATGCAGCGATTCCAGAAACGCGACCAGCGCCGTCGTCTCAGCGGGACTTAAATTCTTGCCGTAGGCGGGCATATTTCCGCCACCTTGAATCACCTGCCGAATCAGTTGATCCTGCGTCAAGCGTACGGCAACAGCATCCAGAGCCGGGCCGCGCTTCCCGCCCTGGTCATCCAGCGAGTGGCAGTTATGGCATTGCTTCACCTGAAAAACCAGCGCGCCTTGCCGCTCGAGAGCGGTGCGGTTGTGCAGAAAGTCGCTCGGAATCGGGATTCCGCTCCACGCATCCATAATCGGGCTCCACGGAGTATGCAGCGCAAGGCGCGTGAACGTTGCCAACGCCACCGCGACCAACAAAATAGTGAGCACGGCCACGGGCCGTCGCCGCCAACTCTTTTCACCTTCGCCGAAAATGAACGGCATAACGAGCAGCCAGATAATTGCCACTACAGGTCCGATCAGCAAAGCAGGAGTTTCCATCGAGGGCGGCAAGAACGAAAGCACAGCATATAGCCACAGAAAGAAGAAATCCGGCCGCGGAACGGTTTGGATGATCGTAGGATTCGGCGGGCCAGACGGACCGAACGGCCCGAAATAGATGGCGCACGCCGCGATGGATAACAGGATGAAGCCATCGAAAAGCAGATCCTTCCCCATACCGTCCGGGAAGAAGCGTATGCCGTCCTTCTTGACCAGCTCGTGGTATTCCTTGATATACGTCGCCTTGCGCACCAAACGCCCCGGCATCGGCCACTCATTAATCCCCAGCTTGATCACCATCAGTAGGTGCACCGAAACAAACGCGATCAGCAGGCCGGGGACAATAAACACATGCAGCGCAAAGAACCGCGACAGGGTAGCTCCGGCGATAATGGGGCCACCCAGCATCAGGTTGACGATCGAAGGTCCCATCACCGGGACGCGACTGGCAATGGAAGCCCCAATTCCCAAGCCCCAGTACGCGTCCTGGTCGAATCGCAGCACCTGTCCGGTGAACGCCATGCCCAGTGTGACGATCAAGAGAAATATGCCGACGATCCAGGTCAGTTCACGCGGATATTTGTACGCCCCGAATAAGAACACCTGGACCATATGGATCAACACAATCGCCACCATAAAGTCCGAACCCCAGCCGTGCAGCGCGCGAATGAACCACCCCAGCGAGACCTGATGATTCAAAGTCTGTAGGCTGTTCCAGGCTTCGCCGGCGGACGGGACATAAATAAACGCGAGCAGTATGCCGGTAACGATTTGCAGCATGAACACCACAAACGCGGCGCTGCCAAAAACATAAAACCAACTGGCGGTTTGGCGCGGAATGCGATGTTCGGCGGTCTCCGTAATGGTTGCGCCGACTTGCAAACGCGCATCCAACCACTCGCCGATTATTTTGATCAGACGCATGGCCGTATCTCTCGAACGATATTTGACGCTTGGCCCGGCGTGGGCATCTCGCCGGATTTGATCAACAGGTTTCCGTTTTCAACCTTGTAGTGGTATTCGAATAATCCGCGTTCCGGAGGTCCGGAAGCGCGAGCGCCGTCTTGGTAGTAAACACCGCCATGGCAAGGACACATGAACAAGCTGGATTGCGGGAACCAGCGCACCGGGCACCCCAGATGTGCGCAATTGATCGCGAAGACTTGAAAATTTTGCCCGTCAACATTTCGTACCCAGCACGCGATATCTGCCGTGTCTCCATCGGTCGGAGAGACAGTAGGGTTTCGATAGGTGGCGAGGCGCGTCTGACCGGAAGGAAACTGCCCAAGGTCGCCCAGCGAAACCCAGCTGTCGTAGCTCCCTTTCCGCTCGTGCGCAACGGGGGAAAGCAGGTAGCGCACGACCGGCACAGCCAGAACCACACCCACGATGCTGTTCAAGAAGATGCCGATCTTCATGAAGAGATCGCGCCTGCCAAGGTCCGTCGGTAACGTCATCGAACTTCTCCCGTCGATTTGTCACTAGTCGAGTAAGGTTGGCCGGGGAATTTCACCCGCTGGGAAGCGAGCCAGGCCACAACATCGGACACATCCTGCGGCGACATCGGCTTGCCGGGAACATTGCCGCGCCAGTCCGGCGCGCCGAGTTCGGGACGGCCCACAATTACAATCGTGCGGAGTTCCTGATCGTTGAGCAGGGCAAGGAACGATCCATCGGTGATGGAGCTGGCCTTCTGTCCGCCGCGACCACCCGCGCCGTGGCAGGAAGAGCAGAATTGCGCGTAGGTCACCGAACCGCGCGACACATCGCCCGACTCCGAAGAAGAATATGGAGGTGGATTCGCGCCGCGCAGGACATCCGGCTGGGCCCAGCGCTGGCGCATTCCTTGGACGAGCGCGTCTATCTGTTTATCGGTGAGCATGCCGCCGGCGCTTTGCGCGAATGCCGGCATGGACGTTCCGGAAATTCCATCCGCGGTGGCGTGACGCACAACCATATCGTCGGCAAGCGCCAGGTACACAGGATCGGCGAGAGCGATTGCAGCTCCGCCCTTGCCATTATCGCCATGGCACCCCGAGCAGTTCTCGCCGTACAGTACTTTGAAGTCCGTGACTTCGCTCGGCACCGCCGGCACGTCGCCCGGCGCCGGGCGCCCGGGCGCATCGGCGCATCCGCACAAGAGCGCGGAAAGTCCTACGGCTGCGAAAATCGGCACGCGGAACTTCATCGCGATTTGTCCTTCTCGTCGCGTTCTTTCATCATGCCCGGCGCTTCGACACCGGCACGCATCAGAAACGGCACGAGCTGCCGCGTGCGTACTTGCTCCTGCTGTACCACGACCAATCCAGCGACGATGCCGAACGCGAACTGCGAAGCGGCGAACCACGGCCAGCTGATGAGTTGGTTCAACAGCGGATTCAGCAGCTCCAGAACGCTATGGAGCAATCCCGTCCAGAGAATTGGCGCGACTAAGCCGCCCAAAAGAATGGGGCGATGCGGAATCATGGGCAGCATGGCGCCGTATAGAAGTCCTACCAGAAGTGATGTGAACAGATGAATGCCCGTCGCCACTAAGAACATGTCCAGATGGAATGCTTTGAGTGAGGCCATGCTGAGATGCGCTGCTTGCGTGTAAACGGTCGCAGCCAGCAGGTTGATCGGATACCAGATGCTCCCTTCCTTCACAATGCCGAACAGACAACCGAGGACTGCCATGGCGACGCTGCCGGCGAGGCCGCCTTTGATACCCGCGGAGACTGGATATGTTTCGAGTGGCAGCAGCGCGCGCGGCAGATCCGGCGCAACCGGCAGCCTGGCGACTTCGCGACGAGAGGTGGAGACCACGGCCGCTTCCACTTTGACTTCAATCGTCTCTTCCTGTTCTTGCGGGAGGACATCCCGGAACCAGCCGACGAATCCAGCGACCGCGAGAATTGCTCCCAGCAGGCTCACCGCAGAGGTGGTGACCAATCCCGCCAAGAGCAGAGTGACGCCAAAAGCCAGAACGATGGGCCAAGCCGTCGGTGCCGGCAGATGGATGGTGCTCCGCGTGGCTTCCGGTGTTTGCGATCGCGATTCAGCAGGACTCATGTGACGCCATTTTTCCTTAACGGCCGATGATGTAAACCACGGTGAACACAATCACCCACACCACATCCACGAAATGCCAATACAGCGAAAAAACCTCCGCTCGCTCGCTGTGCTCCGGTTTTACTTTGCCGAACAGCGTGAGAATCATGGCCAGAGCGATCATGAGCAGGCCCACCGTGACGTGGAAGGCGTGCAGGCCAACCAGCGAGTAGTAGGTGGTGCCAAATAGATTTGTGCTGACAGTCAAGCCCTTGTCGTAAATCAAGTGACGCCACTCAAGGCCCGTGCTGACCAGAAAAATCGTGCCGAGCGCCATGGTTACGAACCACCACAATCCAAACGCGCCCACTTTCGCCTGGCGGAGCGCTCGCACGGCCAGATGAATTGTGAGGCTGCTCGAGAGCAGGCAGATCGTGCTGAAAATTGGAAGCTCCAGGACGTCCTGGGGCGTCGGGCCCGCAACACTCTTCCCGATGTAAAAAATGTAAGCGACCACGAAAATTGTGAAGACCGCGGACTCTGCGCCAATCAGGGAGAACATTCCCACGCGCCCGCGTGATGGCAGAACCCACTCAGGTTCCGCCGTAGTTCGTGTGTACGCCGCGCTACTCAATAAAGTTCTCCTGGCTATTCATATTTCCAATCCGGATCTTCAGGGTGCTTCAGGTCCCAAAGCGGGCGCCGGCTGCGCACCACGGGTGTCTCGGCAAAGTCGTAATCGGGGGGCGGCGAACTGGTGGACCACTCGAGCGTCCACGCATCCCAGGGATCATTTCCGGCAAGTTCACCCTTCCAAAGCGACCAGAGAAGATTGAAGACGAACACAAGCACACCTGCCGCTTGAAAGAATGCGCCGATGGTGACGATCAAGTTCCAGTTTTCCCATCCGCGGCCCGGCTCGTAGGTGTAAATCCGGCGCGGCATTCCCAAGATCCCGGGGATATGCATGAAATCAAACGTGAGATGGAACCCGATTATGAAAAGCCAGAAGTGCAATTTCCCGAGCGTCTCGTTGTACATCCTTCCACTCATTTTCGGATACCAGTAGTAGAACGCTCCGAAGAGTGCGAAGACGATTCCGCCGACGATGACGTAATGAAAATGCGCAACCACAAAATAGGAGCCGCTGAGCTGCCAGTTGAAAGGCGCTGTCCCCAACATGATTCCCGTCAAGCCCGCGATCAGGAATTGGAACAGGAAACCAATACAGAAGAGCATTGGAACCCGGAGCGAAATTTTCCCGCCCCACATCGTCCCCAGCCAATTGAAGATCTTGATCCCCGTTGGAACAGCGATCGCCACGGTCGTGAGAACGAAGAAACTATTCCCGTTGGAGTTCATCCCCACCGTGAACATGTGGTGAGCCCAGACGCTGAAGCTGATAAACCCGATGGCGATTGTCGCCGCCACCATGATGGGATACCCAAAGATCGGTTTGCGAGAGAACACTGGGACAATTTCGGATACGAAAGCGAAGGCCGGTACTACCAGGATGTAAACTTCCGGGTGGCCGAAAATCCAGAAGAAGTGCATCCAAAGAACTGCGGAACCCCCTGCCTGGGTGTCAAAAAAGTGTCCGCCAAGATAGCGATCGATGCAGAGCATGATCTGTGCCGCGGTGAGAGGCGATATGCCAAAGATAACCATCCCGCCCACCACGAGATTTAGCCATGCCAGCAGGGGCATTTTTCCGAGAGTCATGCCGGGGCAGCGCATGCAGAGGATTGTTGCAATGAAGTTGACTCCTGTCCCGATACTGCCGATACCCGTCGCCAGCACGGCCAGCGTCCAAAAATCGGTGCTGTGCCCTACTGAGAATGCGTGCGAAGTAAGTGGTGCATAGGCCCACCATCCAACGTCCGGAGCAGTCCCCGCGCCGTAAAGCCCATTGCCGCCGATGAAACTAAAGTAAAGAAGCAGCCCTCCAAAAGCAGTCATCCAGAAACCGAAGGCGTTCAGCCGTGGAAAGGCCATGTCTCTAGCGCCAATCATCAGCGGAATCAGATACGTGCCGAACCCAAAAAGGATGGGCATGACCATGAAGAAAATCATAGTGGTGCCATGCATCGTCATCATGCGGTTGAAAACTTCGGGAGAAACGAAATGATTGTGAGGAACGATCAGCTGTATGCGTATGATGAGCGCTTCGACACCGCCAACGACGAAAAAGAAAAGCGCATAGAGGATGTACATAATCCCCAGCTTCTTGTGATCGACGGTGACAATCCAGTCGTGCAGGCGTTCGCCGATTGGCCGGGCATCGGGGCCGACTGTGCTGAGGGCGATGGTATCTGACGACATCGCTATCTCCTCGTGCTCATCGCAGCGTCACCAGGTATGCCGTGAGCGCGTCGAGGTCGTGATCAGTCAGTTGCATTGCGGGCATTAAGGAAGCCGGCTTCATCGAGTCGGGACTTTGGATCCAAGCTCGCAGATTCTCGCGATTATTCGGTGCTATGCCGGACGCGATAGTGTCGCGGCTCATCAGGTGCGTGAGGTCCGGCCCGAAACGCCCGTTGGCGATGGTTCCGGAAATGGCGTGGCAGTTCACGCACGCGGTAGTTTCGAAGATGCGGCGGCCTTCCGCCACCGCGTCATTGCCGACGGCCGGCCTCTTTTGCGCCTCGACCCACTGCTTGAATTGCTCCGGCGAATCCACGTAAACCCGCAGCAGCATCTTGGCATGCTCGATGCCGCAATACTGAGCGCACTGGCCAAGATAGAGTCCTGTCTCCTGAGGGTCGATCCAGGTGCGGTTCGGGTGGTTAGGAATCAGGTCGGTCTTTCCGGCCAGCCGCGGCACCCAAAAACTGTGATCGGTATCGGCAGAAAGCAAAGTGAGAAACGTGGGCGTCGAATTCGCAGGGTTGCTGACCGGCACATGCAGTTCGTTCGCGGTGACTACACCCAGAGCAGGGTAACGAAATTCCCACCAGAACTGGTGACCGATGGCGGTTACTTCAATGGCCCCCGGCGGTTGGGGAGCGTCCTGAATGGAGCGAATCACGCGCGCGGTGGCAAGGAACAACACCAGCACGATGAGGATGGGAATCACGGTCCAGGCGAGCTCGATTTGATTGCTGCCGTAAACTTGCGCGGGCTCGCGGCCATCATCATTAGCGCGCTTGCGGAACTTCGCGACCGAGTACGCCAGCAAACTGAAAACAACCGCAAAAATAGCGCCGGTGATCGCCAGGACCAGCATCGACAAATGAAAGATGGAGTGCGCCGGCGTGGACAGCGGTTGGAAGATGTTCGTACTCTGCGAGGGGTCCGTCGGAGCGCCGAAACACAATGACGCAGCCAGCAAGCCACCCGCGAGCAACACAGCGATACCCGCTATCTTTCGCCCCAGGCTACGAGTTTGCCCGCTGCATTTCATTTGCTTCGAACCGATGTCCTCCCGCTCGCCGCGGTGGCCCGCTCGCATTCCGAACGCGTGCGGGGCCGTCCTATTAGCATGCTCCCGTGTTCCAGTTCAAGTTCTTCTGTTGAGCGATAGCCCGCTCGATGGGTGCCGATGCTGACCACACGCGTCGAGAGCGCAACTGCTGCTCCACACTTCTCCGGTATCGCAACGCATCGCGAGTTGACTACGACTGAGCGCCGTCCGCCATTGCCTGAACACCTGCGCCGGCAATGGCGGGCTCAGCTATCTCGTATATCGGTTTAGATCGCTTCCAATGACTCGCCGGCATGTCGAATATTTCCTTCGATGGTGGCCACAACTTCTTCGATGTTGCCGGAGAGAATCATCTTTCCCATGGCCAGCGCGAAGCCCACGGCTTGGGAGCGGTCGGCATGAGACGGAATCGAAAGCGCATTTGCATCGGTGACTACATCAATGAGCGCGGGCCCAGAATGCTGCAGCGCCTTCTTGAGGCCCGAGGTCACATCGGCGGGGTTTTCGACCCTCACACCCATCATGCCGATGGCTTCGGCAAGCTTGGCGAAGTTTGGATTCTTGAGGTCCGTTTGATAGTCGGGAAATCCCGCGGTTTCCATCTCGAGTTTCACCATCCCTAGAGCGCCGTTGTCGAACACGAGGACCTTAATAGGGAGGTCATACTGTGTGATCGTCAGCAAGTCACCCATGAGCATCGCCAGACCGCCGTCTCCGGACAGGGAGATCACCTGTCGTCCGGGATAGGCGCATTGCGCGCCAATCGACATGGGGAGCGCGTTGGCCATGGAACCGTGATTAAAGGAACCGATGATGCGCCGACCCTTAGCCGGCTTAACATGCCGGGCGGACCAGACGTTGCACATGCCGGTGTCTACGGTAAAGATGGCGTCGGGCGCAGCGATTTCACTGAGCGCGGCGGCGACAGGCTCGGGATGCATGGGCGTGCGTTTTCCCACGTGGTCCACGTACACATTCATTTTTCGCAGCTTCTCTTTGTGTTTTGCGACCGTGTTAGCCAGGAAGTCTGGGTTCTGCTTTCCATCCAGCATCGGCAACAGCGCTTTTAGTGTCTCGCGCACATCGCCCCAAATTCCCAGATCGATTTTGCTTCGGCGTCCCAAACTTTCAGCCCGGATGTCAACTTGCGCGATCTTCGTCTTTGTCGGCAGGAATTTGTCGTACGGAAAATCCGTGCCCAGGAGCAGCAGAAGATCGCATTCGTGGATCGCCTCGTAGCACATCCCGAAACCAATCATGCCGGTCATTCCCATCTCATACGGATTGTCGTATGCGACGTATGGCTTCCCTCGGTAGGTATATCCAACCGGAGCTTTCACTTTTTCCGCGAGAGCCACTACCTCATCGTGGGCGTTTTCGCATCCGATTCCACAGAAGAGCGCAACTTTCTTCGAGGAATTGATCAGGTCCGCCAGCTTTGCCAAGTCCTTTTCGCCAGGACGGATGCTCGGCCGTTGTTTTACCAGGGAACGCGAGCCGGCTTGCGCCGGTACTTCCAATGCAACCACGTCGCCGGGCAGTACGACCACGCCTACTCCGCCTTTTCCAATGGCACTTTGCATGGCGATGTGCAGGACGCGCTCAAACTGCGCCGGATTCGTGATCATCTCGCAATAGTGGCTGCATTCCTGAAACAGATTTTGCGGATGCGTTTCCTGAAAATATCCCGTGCCGATTTCGCTGCTGGGAATGTGCGATGCGATTGCCAGTACCGGAGCATTGCTGCGATGAGCATCGAAAAGGCCGTTGATCAGGTGCAGGTTGCCGGGGCCGCAGCTGCCCGCGCAGCAGGCGAGCTTGCCGGTGAGCTGCGCCTCCGCGCCGGCGGCAAACGCGCCGGCCTCTTCGTTGCGCACATGGATCCATTTAACTTTGTTGTTCAGCCGAAGTGCATCCGTCACCGGGTTCAGGCTGTCGCCCACCACACCGTAAATCCTTTCCACGCCCGCTTCGGCAAGTCTCGCGATCAACTGATCCGCCAATCGATTTCCCATCGCCTTAATCCTCCCTTGAAATTGCGTTATTTCTGCGCATCATTCGATTCCGGAAAAACGTGCAAACTTAAAACTAACTGCTGCGTTACTGCAAGCTCATTTTGCCGCCGGTTGCGGACGCGCCGCACTTCCGGTTTCACGAAGAAAGAAGCTCACGACTATTGCAATCGCGCAGCAAGCAATCCAGAACAGCGCACCCCTCTGAAAGTGCACCGCCAGGTTCGGCACGTTCCCGGTGCCCCTGCCGATACGGTGCGCGTAAACGGGGCCCAGGAACGCTGTGATCGCGAAAACAAGGAAATTGATCCCGCCGGTCGCGCTGCCCTTCACATTGTCCGGATTAACTTCCTTGATGATGCTGTAGGGGATCATCGCGGCGCCGGATGCCACCCCGAAAATGAACATCCCCAACCTCGCCGAAATCGGCAATGGGTGGAACGCGATTTGCGCGCCGGCCAGCATCATCACTGCCGCGCTCCCCACGATTACGGGCTTTCGCCGCCCGATACGGTCCGAGAGCCAGCCGAGCAGCGGACATCCGAACACCCAGCCGAGAGGGACCATGGAAGCGATCACCACTGCGTTGTGGTAGGAAAACTGAAGATCCTTTTGAAATGCCGCGACTCCCCAGATCATGTCGCCGATCGTGGTGGGCGCGAATAGCAAGCCGGCAACAATTCCGCAGAGATACGACTGAGGATTTGAAAATACAACTTCGTACGGCTTCAGCAGCGAGCCGAAGCCGCCTTCTTGAATGTGCGATCCGAGTTGCTCCTTGGGGGTGGAGACATAGAGCAGAACTGCAACGACCAGGATTATTATTCCTATTCCGATCCAAAAAACATGAACACCGAGACCGCGCTCAATCATCGGCCCGACGACATTCTGTCCAGCCGAGCCACCGAGCATTCCGACGCATTGCGTGGCGCCGATAGCAGTAGCCAGGTAGCGCGCAGGGAATCCGCGTGCCGCCAAATAGACGGCACCAGTGAATGCAAACGCCGAGCCCGCGCCCTGGCACAGACGGCCGATGTCTCCCGCGATTACGGTCGGCACGGCGAACAGCAGGCAGCCTAAACCCAGAATCGTCATTCCGACGGGCACGGAGCGCTTGGCTCCCAGATGATCCAAAGCGGCCCCGGCGACCAGACTCATCGAGGAATAGGTGTAGTAATACACTCCCAGTATCGTGGCGATGCCGAGCGCACTGGTGCTGAAGTGGTCTTCCAATTCCGAAATCATTACGGAGGGCGAGGACCTCACCGCATATTCAAGAAAATAGAAGACGACGGTGAAGAGCCAGGCGATGACGAACGCGCGTGTTTGAGCCTGAGTCTGGGTCTGGGCCTGGGTCTGGCTTGTGGCAGCTTGAGATGCGCTCATGGCTGAATAAAACCTCCTTCCGGGCGTAGGATGAAAGGGACCAATTGCTCCACGACCGAGTCCCTGGATTTCTGTTTTCCCATGCGATGCGTGTCACTACGTCCCAGCTGTTGCCAGATAACTGTGTTGCCATTTCGCCGCTCGCGTTTTTTGAAACAGGCCGTCATTTGGATGAGGCATAGCCTGATGACGAAGCCGAAGGCAGAACGTAGCGAAAGCCTGTGTACACCATGCTGAGATGCGCGTTCTTAGGGTCGCCAGGCGTGACAAACCACGGATCACGACTTAAGTAGGAATATTGGGTGTAGTACTGGAAGGTTCCGTATCTTTCACTCTTCCAGAAAGCGTGGATCAAATCGAGCGTTATTTCTTCAACGGTTCGGTTATTTGTGTTGGGGGAACCAGGCCCGCCAAAACCGATGATCGTGTCCGGATGTGCCGTGTTCGTCGTGTCCGGGAAGAAGTTCCGCCCATAGTAGTCAAGGCCGTAGTAAGCCGCCACGGTGGTCCTGGGGTTCACGGTCCACTCGAAGCCGCCGAGCGCTGCTCCCGCGTGTACCAGTGAAGGAAAGACGTCGGTCCCTGCCGGGTTTGGGCGGATCACGACTTGGGGTCCGGTAATTACGAGGTAGTGAGCGCCGCCGTCACTCCAAAACGCATTGCCCAGAAGGATGAAATTGTGAAACAGCGCAAAATTCGCGGCTAGGTCCCCACCCCCTCCTATTGCCGAGTGCTTGGACAAAGGCGCGCCGGCCACCGGGGAAACCCCAGCCCGTACTCCCGTCACCAATCCAGTAGCTTCGACGTGGAAATGCCTACCTCTGATTTCTGTGTCATGAGCGATCTTGGCAAGAATATCTGGAAATAGATTAGGAGCACCAACTTGAGCATTGTTGTCAAACTGGGGGCTCAACTGGGTGCTGAAAGCCGTGGGGAGCGCAACAAACCCGCCGATAAACTGGTTTGGATCCTCGATGCCCAGTCCCATGGCCCAATGCTCATTGAAGTGATACGCGACGCGGAACTCGGCAGCGCGCGTGAACGGGAGGCCGACCTGGACGTCCTGATCCTCGTTGTAGGTAAGCACCAAATCGGCGAGGTTCGGACCCACGCCGTCGCGGTTCGGCATGAGCCAACTCCAAGTTTGACCGCCCATGATCTCCCAGTTACCGCGTTTGAGATTCATCCAGCAAAGGCGGAGACGGAGAGTGTGCCCGTTCACGATTTGATACACGTTCGCTGCATCGTTTCCGCTGAAATCCGCTTCGCAGTAGCCCTGCACATCATTGGCCCCAAACTTGCCTCTGACGTCCACGTCGAAACGGGAATACTGCCCGGTGAGGCGATACTCGCTCAGCTGCCCCTGCGTAGTGTTGCTGAAGGGTATGGCGCCGAAGTTCGTGGCAATATTGTTCTGCGTGTTCGTGGTGCGGTATATGTTTTCCAAATCCACGAACCCGCCGGGAGTAACTGCCAGCCCGCCGATATTAAAGCTTCCGAGCGGCCGGTTTCCTTGTCCGTTATCCTGCGGCGGCGGTTGAATCGGCGCACTCGCGCCGTTGTAACTGCTCACGGACCGGGAGTCGGGCAGAGTCAGGGCCGCGTTGATCATTTGCGGCGCCCCACCTTGGGTGCTGGCGGCAGCGGGCTGTGTGGCGCCCAATTGCTGCCTCAGCGCTTCGATCTCCTGTTGTTGCGCACTCATCTGCTTTTGCGTTTGTGATAGAGCTTCACGCAGGGCTTTCAGCTCGGTGGCTAGCTCGGTATCATTTGACGAGGAACTCGCCTGCGGAACGCTCGCCTGCGCCCACATCAGCCCTGGTGCCAGCAGCACCAGACAAAGAGTGCGTAACGGTTTCATACTCAGGACTCCTTCTCGCCAAACCCAAATTTTGGCTCGGCAATGTTGGCCGGTATCGGAGGTCCTTGTCGGCGACCATTCCCTTGTTCAAGTCCGAGAACGTTGCGCGAGCCCTTCCGAAGTTCGAATTAAGATCGCCGCCATTAATTAATCGAAGGCAGAGGCGCGATACCGTGCCACGGCCTTAAAGGCAATTCATCCGCCAGACGGCCGCTCGTTCAAGCTGGTGAGGAGCCGCGACTTATCCGCACTTCGTGACGTTGCGTAGGAATCAAGGTGTCAGCATTTTGACAACTGTACGGATGTTGACGCCTGAGACGAATCGTCTGCTGTGGACGAGGATGTTGTTCAGGCGGGATGGCCTGGCCGCCGCACTGGACGTTCTGTTAGTTCTTTGGAATGCGAAAGCGGCGCGTGTGCTTGGTGTGCAGATGCTGGCTCATGCCCTGAGATCCCCATACCGGGCTTCGATCAGCCATTGTATGATCGCGAAAACCATGGCGGTGGATACTCCGAACAGGAGCATTCCATTGGCGGCCTCGAGTGGACCCAGGAATCTCCAGTGCGGCGTCATGATCAGATCACCGTAACCCAAGGTGGTGTAGTTGACTGCTGAGTGATAGTAAGCCGTTCCAAAGAATTGAAATTCTCCGCAGATCACGAACACCTCGGCCCACACAGCGATCTCAATCAGGTGGGCCGCCAGCGTCGCTAGCATCGCCAGCACGACGACTGGAAAATCGATCCAGAAGCTCCTGCCGGTGCGGCCCAGTCTGCGCTCACGGCGAAGAAGGTTCAGCGACACGCTGACGGACAGGGCGTGGATTAAGATCGTACATATGATGACGACCGCGCCAACCGCCAGCGGAACGAGAATCGGAATTCGAAGAGATTGCGTCATTGTTTGTGCCCGCAGCCAGTCGCGGAACCGCCGCCACTTTGACCAGCCATCTATTCGGGAGTGAGACCCATCGCCTGAATTACCTCGTCGCGCGCCTGAATGTAATCGAGCTGCGACTGGAGCAACGTAGTCTTGGCATCGAACTCCTGCGCGACGGCGCTCTGCGCCTGCGATTGCAGCGCCTCGCCTTTCTGCAGCTGTTGCGCGGAGACGCGGCTGGATTCCGCGCGCAGCGAGTACAATTCTTCAGAGACTTGCACCATTTCCTTGGTGCGTTGCAGTTTGTTGTAAGCAATCTGCAGTTTGACCTCCACGTCGTCAGTGACACGCGCGAGATTCTCTTTCGCTTCCGCTACTTCCGCCTCGCTCTCGCGCACCGCCGCGCGCCTCTTGCCGCCATCGAATAGATCGTAAGTAAAATCGACACCAAAGGTGCCGAAGTTGTGGGCCAGAAACGGAACGTTGCTTTGGTAGCTGTAGCGAGCGAAGGCCGTTATGTCCGGCACATAGTCAGCCTTTGCTAATTGCACACCGGCCGAGGCTTTGCGCAGTTCCTCGCGCGCCGCCACGATCTCCGGATGCGATTGCAGGGCGACCTTGATGCATTCCTCGCGCTGGCAAGTATCCTGAACCCCGGGAACGCTGGGATCGAGTTCGAGCTCGGTCGTGAGCGGCAGGCCGGTAACGTCGTCAAGCTGCATGGTCAGGTCCGAGAGTTGTAACTCGGTGGTCAGCAGTTCCTGCTTTGCTTGTAGCGTTTGCGCCCGGCTTTCGATCAAGTCCTGGTCCAGGGCGCTGCCGTGTTTCACTTGTTCGGTACGCTCGTTCTGCAGGTCTTGTGTAGCTTTGATTCTGGCCTCGGTGGCGTTGCGGTGCAGTTGCATGATCAGGACATGGTAGTAGAGCTCGTGAACCTGGAGCGCGACTTCGTTTTCAGTTTCCTGCGCGTTCGCTCGCGTCGCGGCCAATTCCGCGCTCGCGGCTTCATTCTGAGGCCTGACCCTGGTGTAAAGCTGCGTAAGCGGTTGCTCCAGCCCGGTGCCGCTGGTCACGAACGTTAGACCACCTTGATTGAGAATCACCGAACTCGCGGGAATCGGCGTCCCGGACACGGTACCCAGGCTGCCCGCGGCGATTTGAATGAACTGCGTGTCTGTGACTTTGAAGAGCCGGCTCTCGTTCGTTATCTTGGGAAAGTAACCGCTCTTGGCGACATCCTTCGCGTGCTGCTTCGCCTCCACCTGAAACCCGGCCATGCGCACCACATGGTTGTGTTTCAGCGCGAGCTGTACTGCCTCCTGCAGAGTGAGGTGCCGAGGAGCAGTCGCCGCCTGCTCCTGCGCGCGAGCGAAAGTTAGCCAGCCCAGGAATAACAGGCCCGCGGTCAAAATCTTTCCACATGCGTTCATGATTTCGTCTCCTGAGGCGTGGGCGATTTTTCCTGAAGGGCGCTGAGGTTGCCATAGGTCAACGGCGACGCACGCATTATGGCAGTCAGCAGCATCGCGACGACGCTTGCCCAAGCCACCAGGTAGAATCCATCGTTTAAGCTCAGCGTGTACGCTTGCAATCGTAATCTGTCGCCCATAAGGTCCACAGCCCGGCCTGTGGCGGCGGGCAGTCCGGAGGATTTTGAATACACTCCCGCCGCGAGCGCCCGGATATTGCCGTCTGTGATCCAGTTGCCGGTTTGCACGTGCAGGCCGAGAAGGTTTGAGTGGAGCTTTTCTCGCTGCGCAACGAAGTGGCCCATGTACACAGCGCCGAGTTCCCCGCCAAACAGCCGCACGGTATGAAAAAACGCTGAAAACGTCAGGATCCACTGCGGCTTCGATAATCCGCCCGAAAAAATCCCTTGCAAGATAATCGTTCCGACCAACCCGACAAACGCGAAGCATTGTCCGAGGCCCATGAGTAGTTCAGTGCGGTAATAATTCGATGCTGACCATGCGCTGGTGAGGTCTGCGTTCAAATAACACGCAAAAGCGATGAACACGAAACCCGAAGCCATCAGCAGGCGCGAATCAAATCCAGACAGCAGCAGAAACCCGGCCATAAAGGCGAGGAGGAGCAGGGGAAGTGCGCTCCAAATGATTGCCGGACCAATTTGATCGGCCTCGAAGCCGTGAATTCCCAGAGACTGCGGGATCAGGATGATGGTCGCGACCAGAGAAAAACGAAACAAGAACAGCAAGATGCCCAGCAGCATCGTGTTCCACTGGCGCAGATAAGGCATGTCAACCAAAGGATTGGGACCGCGCAGACGCCGCACGGTTGCCGCCACCAGGAGGATTGAGCCGCCGAAGAACAAAGCGTTGAACACTCCGGAGCGCCACCAATCGAGCCTCTCTCCTTGATCGAACGCGCCGTACAACATCGCGAATCCTAGGCTGCCGTACAGAAAAGCTATAAAACTCGGCGGCGCGCCTGACCTCTTTGGCGCAGGACTCGAGGGTATGCCGAAATAGATGCAGAGCACCATCAACGGTGTGATCACCGCCGAATTCCAGAACATCCAGTGCCAGGAGAGATGATCCCGGTACCAACCGTAGAGCGATGGAGCGATGTTTACGGCTCCATCCACGAACGTCGCGTACAGGGCGATCGTGAACGGAAGGAACCGCAGAGGAATATTTCGCAGCGCGAAGGTCAGAGTAAGTGGGTAGAACGTGCCCGATGCCAATCCCGCCAAAACGAGGGCCACAATCAGCAAGCTGTAATTGTGAATCAGGGGAAGGAATGCGCAGATCAGCGTAAACACGGTCGCGGCATAGAATAGAATTTTTCGCGGTCCCATCAACGCGCCCACATAAACAGTAAAAGGCCCGATGAACATCAAAGCCATGTTGTAGGCGCTGCCGATCCAAGCTCCGTCGTCGAAGCTGATACCGAGGTGGCCTTTGAGATCCGCCAGGCCGAGCGAAATCATGCGGCCGGTGAGCGTGACAATTCCGGCGCCCATGATCACTCCCAGGATTCCCAGCAACGGACTCTTGGAGAGTTCCGAGGGAGCGGCTTTCGCTAGAACGCCCGCAATTTGTTCCGGTGGTGGTAAAGCTACGGCCGAGGTTGAGGCAGCCATTGTGCGCTCCACTCAGTGTCTGGTGCGCACGGTGGCGATGACGGATAGACCCGGACGCAAGGTACTCGCAACGCTGGGATCATCGAGTGCGATCTTAACGGGGATTCTCTGCACGACTTTCGTGTAATTGCCGGTGGCGTTATCGGGCGGCAGCAGCGCGAATTGCGATCCGCTGGCCGGGGCGATCTCCAGCACCTTGCCGTGAAACACCTTGCCTGGGTATTCGTCCACGGCGATCTCCGCCACGTCGCCAACTTTGACGTTGGTGAGCTGCGTCTCGCGATAATTCGCCTGCACCCACTTAATTTTGCTGACGAAGGAAATCACTTGCGTGCCCGGAGAGACCAACTGCCCGGGCCGCACTTGTCTTTCCCCCACCGTGCCATCGCCAGGCGCCTCGATCGTCGTATAGCCCAAGTTCACTTGTGCATCGGTGAGCGCAGCCTGCTTGCCGTGGAGATCGGCCACCAGCTGCCCGTCTTGCGATTCCAGGACGGCCTTGGTCCGGCGTTCGGCCTCCGCCGACAGCTCATTGCTGCGCAACTGAGTTTTTGCCTCTTCCAGATCAGCCTGACGGCTCGCGAGCGTCGCCGCAAACCGTTCCTGGTCGGCCACTGCCTGTTCAACTTTTTGCTGCGTGGCTGACTTTGTCTGCAGTAAAGCTTCTTGCCGGGTGCGTTCAGCCTTCGTGCGCACCACTTCGGCTTGCGCGGCATCAATTGCAGCCTGCGCGGCTGTGATCTGCGCGCGCGCTTGATCGATTCCCGCTAGAGCCTTATCGATCTTCGCGTCCTGCAGCTCGCGCTGCCGAACATTATTCTCGATGGCAGCCTTGGCTGCCTCCACCGCCGCGACTGCCTGCGCTGCCTGCGCTTTGTAATCGTCATCATCCAAAGCAACAATCAGGTCTCCCTTATGGACTTCCTGGTAGTCGGAGACCTGTACATCGCGAACGATGCCGGAAATTTTAGTGCTGAGCGGCGTCAAATCCCCTCGGACATAGGCATCGTCCGTGACTTGGTCGATTCGGCCACCTTCCCACGCATTCCAGTTCCGGGTGATCGTGAACGCTACCGCTGCGGCCAGCAACACCACCAGCAGAGGAACGCCGAATGTCCCCCACTTCGGCTTAGGCTTAGTTTGCGCAGCAACGTGCTCAGGTCCAGACGCTGGGACAGGAGCTGGCGTACTTGCGGCTGCCATATTTGATGGACCTCCTCTATATGGGTCGGGCTCGAATTAAAGGCAATTCGAGCCCCAATTTACCCGCAAACGGATCTTGCTCAAAAGGTTGAGCTTGATAATCCTGAGGGTATATACATCCGGTAAGCGAGTGTCAACATGTTGTCGCGTGCGCAGATGTTGTCGGCCCCCCGAGCGCGCAATTTTCGCAATGAACATGGTGCGGTACCGTACGCAACTAGCTGCGCGGCATGCGCGCCCGCAAGTGTCGGGAAGCCTGATGCGAAATGAACTAAAGTGTGAATATAATGCCCGCCATGGCCTCCTCGAGTCCAGGTTCCGAACCGCTGAATATTCAACTTCTCGTTGACTCGATTCCTGCGCTGATTCATACCTCCCGGCCCGACGGCTTCCTCGATTACTTCAATAAGCCTTGGCTGGAATATCTGGGCGTCACTTTGGATCAAATGACAGGTTGGAATTGGACCGCTTACATTCATCCCGAGGACGTTGATGGAATTGTAGCCAGGTGGCGAGCCTCTCTCGCCACCGGAGAAATCTTCGAATACGAAGCGCGCGTCCGCAGAGCCAATGGAGAATACCGCTGGATGTATCACCGCAAAGTGCCACTACGGGATGCGGACGGCAACATCTTCAAGTGGTATGGGTCGAGTCTGGATATTGACAACCGCAAAACCACCGAAGAACAGCTCCGCAGAAATACCGACGCGCTGCGCAGAAGCGAATTTTATCTCGCCGAAGGGCAGCGTCTTGGGCATATGGGAAGCTGGGCGTTCGATCGCGATGGCTTCTATTATTGGTCTCCCGAATTATTCCGGATGCACGGACTCGATCCCGCCGGCAAGCCGCCGAGTCTTCAGGAATACCTGGAGCTTGTCCACCGGTACGATCGCGAGCCCATGGCAGAGCTGATCAACGGAATCCTGGCGAACGATTCGAGCTTCGACACGATAAAGCGCATCGTTCGTCCCAACGGCGAGGTCCGGTACATTCGTTGCGTCGGTGTTCCTGTTGTCGAAAACCAAAGCCTGAAAAAGTACGTGGGCAGCGCCATCGACGTTACGGAGCACGAACTCCTGACTCAGGAGCTCCGACGGCGCGAAGCGTACTTGGCGGAAGCGCAAAGGCTTAGTCATACGGGCAGCTTCGGCTGGACGGTTTCCAGTGGGGAGCTTTTCTGGTCCGACGAAACCTTCCGCATCTTCGAGCACGACCGCTCCGTCAAGCCAACACTGGATTCAGTAGTGCAGCGCGTCCATCCCGAGGACCGCGCCGACTTCGAAGTGGTCACTAATCGCGCCCTTGCGGGCGCGCTAGAATTCGAGCATGCCTATCGGTTGTTACTGCCTGACGGCCGAGTCAAGCACGTCCGGGCTGTGGCTCACGTTGTACACGACGCATCCGGCAATCCCGAGTTTCTCGGGGCGGTGACCGATGTCACCGGGCACATGATGGCTCAAGAGGCCCTCCGAAGCAGTGAAGCGGATCTCCTGGAGGCTCAAAGATTAAGCCACACGGGCAGTTGGCGAAATGATGTGTCAACAGGGATCGTCACGGTCTCGCCGGAAGTGCATCGGATATTCGGCATTCGGCCCGGGGAGGACGCATCGACCGCTGAATTCTTTTTTGGCAGGATTCATCCAGAGGATCGGCCGATTGAAGTGCAAACCTACGAGCGAGCGAATTTGGCGAAGACCGACTTCGAATCGGACTACCGTATCGTTCTCCCGGACGGATCGATCAAGTACGTCCACAACATTGGTCACCCAGTCTTGAGCGAGTCGGGCGCCATCAAGGAATTTGTCGGGACCGTGATCGATATCACCGAGCAACGCCACGCAGAAGCGGTGATCAGAGAACAAGAAGCGGAGCTCCGTCAAATGCTGGACCTCGCGCCGCAACACGTTAGAGTATATGGACCCGGTGGTGAACGTCTTTATGCCAACCGCATTGCGCTCGATTACTACGGCGTTGCTTTTGAAGAGTGGCAGCAAACATCCGGAAATGCTTTTCGCTCCAGCTTGTTCGTTCATCCTGATGACCAGGTACGAGTGGCGCGCGAATTCGATGCGAATCGCTCCAGTGGCTCCGCTTACGAGTCGGAGGTACGTGTGCGGGGAGCGGATGGGAATTATCGCTGGTTTCTAGTTCGTTACAATCCGCTGCACGACGACAAGGGACACGTCAAGCGTTGGTATCTTGCCTTGACGGACATCGAAGATCGCAAGCAGGCGGAAGACAGGCTTCGTCAGGAAAACGTCGCTCTGCGTGAAGAAATCGACAAAGCTTCGATGTTCGAGGAAATTGTCGGCACCTCGAGGCCTCTGAAGGCCGTTCTATCCCGCATTGCCAAAGTCGCTCCGACCGACTCCACCGTTCTGATTACCGGAGAAACCGGAACGGGGAAGGAACTCGTGGCGCGCGCAATCCACAGGCGTTCCCGCCGTTCTTCCCGCGCTTTCGTCAGCGTCAACTGTGCGGCCATCCCGCGCGATTTGATCGCCTCGGAATTATTCGGTCACGAGAAAGGCTCTTTCACGGGCGCTTTGCAACGCCGCGTGGGCAAGTTCGAGCTGGCCGAGGGCGGGACAATTTTCCTGGATGAAGTGGGTGAGCTTCCGACGGAAACTCAGATCGCCCTTTTGCGCGTGTTGCAAGAGCGCGAATTCGATCGCGTCGGCGGCAACCATCCCATCCGAGCCAACGTACGCGTGATCGCCGCCACGAATCGTGACCTGGAAGCCTCCGTTGCCGAAGGTTCATTTCGGGGGGACCTCTTCTACCGCATCAATGTGTTCCCCATCGAGATCCCACCTCTCCGCCAGCGGAGGGACGACATCCCGATACTGGTCGAGTACTTTATAGATCGCTACGCGCGAAAAGCTGGCAAGAACATAAAACGTGTCAACAAAACGACGCTGGAATTGTTTCAGACCTATCCTTGGCCCGGGAACATTCGCGAACTTCAGAACGTCATCGAGCGTTCGGTGATACTTTGCGAAACAGAAATTTTCTCGATCGACCAAAACTGGTTACCGCAGCCGCCGCCTCTGACACTAGACTCGAAACAGCAAGTTGAGCTCCCGCAGACACTCCTGGCGCAAGAGAAGGAGATGATCGAGGCTGCACTGAAAGATACCGGTGGCCGTGTGTCGGGACCCATGGGCGCTGCGGCGAAGTTGGGGATACCAAGGTCCACGCTGGAATCGAAGATTCGGTCGCTAGAGATCAACAAGAATCGCTTCAAGAATTAACGGAAATCTCGGAAATCGCATCTTCCGCAAATTGCTCTTAGATATGGCGACGTATTTCAGATCGGAAGGTTGAGCTTCTTCAAGAACGCGGCATAGCGCGAGTCGTCGTGCAAGCTCTTGAGTACGAGATTCACTTTCGTTTCGATCAAACCGTCATCACGCATGTGCAATTCATTTTTGCAGCTTGGCGTATTCGGTTTTGGCTTGTTGATAGATGGGAATGTCGGGATCGGCGCTCTTCCACAAATCCAAGAAAGTCTCGTAGGACTTCCGTGCGGCGGCTTCATCGCCCATCAGCTTCTGCGCGCGGCCAAGCTGGAGCCGGGCCAGCGGGCCGGTGATATACCCCAGGCACAAACCCGGATTGTCGATCAGCTTTTGAAACTCGCCCGCTGCTGATCGGCCATCGCCTGACTCCAGATAGGCGAGGCCACGGATGTATGCCGGATAGAGAAAATCGAACGACTGAGTATCTGCGAGCTCGTACTGGACGGTGCCGCGGAGCAGTTGAATAGCGGCGGCGGGATCGTGCTGCTGCAACTTAACCGCGGCACGAACTGTGGGAACAAGATACATCTGCACAATAGTGTCCAATGGCGCTTCCTGGCTGACTTCGTCTGTGAGCCGATTGGCTTCGTCGATTCTCCCCGACCGGGCGAGTGAGAGAGCCAATACCATTCTCCTGTTTCGCTCCAATTTACTCTGCAGTGCCTGGTCCTGAGTTTTGCGCGCCTGGATGGCCCTGCCCGCCTCTGCGTTTTGAAGGGCCGAAAAGACTAGGAGAGTGGAAATATCTTCCGGATCCGAAGACAGCGCCGAGGCCTGCAGCCCCAAGCGATCCGAGGAATCAAAGTGCCCTTCCTGAAGTTCAAATCTCCATCGCTCGCGCAAAAACACAACTCGATCAGGGCCATGCGCTTCGCCGTCGAAGATCCGTTCGAGAGTGCTCCGATCACCTTCGATGAATGCCAGTCGGAATCTTTGGGTCCTCAGTCCGAGGCTGTCAAATTTAAGGGCCTCCGCTTGAGCCAGCCATGAACTCGCCTCTTTGAACCTACTAGCGATTATGTTGGCGTAGGCCGCCCAAGAAAAATGGAGCGGACTTGGTCCCAGCCGCGCCATCTCATCCTCTGCGTCGGCCGCACGATTGAGCTGGCCGAGCTGAAACAGCGTGTTCGCCAGATTCCTATGAAAGAATACATCGCGGGGAAACAGTTCCAGCGCCCGAAGTACAACGGAGTAGGCTTTGTCGAGTTCCCCAGTCACGTTACTGAAGTAGATAAGCTCGATATTCAGCCTGTTCTTTTCCGTCATTCGGTCGCGCAATTGGTAGGCGCGCGCGAATGAAGCGACCATTTGATCGTGGTGACCCAGAGCTCCGTGGGCCGCGCCAACCCCTTCGTACGCAATCGCAAGGTTAGGGTCAAGTTCGACCCCTCGCTGATAGCTTTTGAGCGCTCCCTCAGCGTCGCCGGCGAGGTAGAGTTTGTGCGCTTGAGCGCTGGCTTGCAAAGCCTCAAGCGAAGAGCTCAACGCCTTTTCCAGCGGCTGATTGAACCGTGCCAACGAATCCGCGGGCTCTCCCAGCTTTCCGCGAAGGCGTGAGGCGGAGACTCCCAATTCGTGTACGACTTCATCGCGCTTACCGATGTCCGCCTGCTCTTTGTCCAAGATTGCTCCCGACCCGCAGTCGAGCGCCCGCATCTGCAAATGGTAGCCATTGCCGGCATCGCCGATCGATTGGGAGATCACCATCTTGCTGCTCGTCTTGCCACAGATCTGGAGCGCCACGTCGGGCGTTAATTTTGTAGTCGGCGGCAGGTTGAGTTGCGCCAGGGTGCCCGAGACTTTATCGCCACCCAGAATGTTCAGATAGGGCGTCTGCTCCATTTCGTAGCGCAAAGCGGTGTCTAATGCGTCGTCGAACACAGGATCGCTGGTCTCGTTTTTGATCTCTGCGAGAACGATGGTGTCCGCGGCGGAGAGCGCCACGCTGCGGTGGTAGCTCCAGTACAACCAAAAGGCTGTAGCAATAACCGCCAACAGCCCGGCTGCCGCGAACAATTTGCGCAAGGCGAGACGCGGCGGCGGTGATGTGGTGACTTTCTCCCTGATTGGAAATTCCACGGGTCGTGCATCGGTTTTTGAGGATTCGGTCGCAGCCGCCCCAAGCGTGCCATGGCTTGCGATATCTTCTTCCTCCTCTTCGGAGACGGCGACACGCGGGGTGAACTGGTATCCCTTTCGAGCAATGGTGACAATCAAACGGGTGTCTTCGGAGTTGTCCCCCAAGGCCTTGCGTAAATGCGAGATGTATTGCGTCAGATTCCCTTCTTCCACGAACGTGTCGCCCCATACAGCTTCCAGCAATTCCTGCTTGGTTATCAGACGGTTGGGGTTTTGAGCGAGAAAGAGCAGGACGTCGAACGCTTTAGGGGTCAGAGAAATAGGCGAATCCGCGCAAGACAGAGCGCGCGCACCTGGATCCAGCACAAACTCTCCGAAGCGGTACAAGTTATTCACAGGAATCAGCTTATAGAGAGATTCAGAGTTTTTCATCTTTTTTCAGAGCTTCCTGAAGGACTTCCTAGAGCCCCGCCCTGAGAATGCGCCCTGAGACGCCAGCGAGTATCGCGGTGCAAGCGGCTTGCCAGCGATCTCGACTCCGTGAGCTGGAGCACGGAACGCAGAACTTGCCAAGGCCAGGGACGTAGCGAGATGGAAAATTGGTGAGGACAGGGACATTACGGCGCAATTGCTGGAGAACGACGCGGCCCTATGTCCAAGCCTGTAGTTCGCAGCGGACCGACCCAGAGCAAAACCCCCAGATGCGAAGCCAGTTTCCAAACGAATGTTGGGCGAAATATCGCCAATTGGCGAAACTTCGCCAGTCATGGCTCGGTTAAGTTCTGAATGATCATCTGCTTAGCATCGGGCCGCCAACTGCTAATCACGCGAGCGTGTACCTGGGAAGGGGCGCGGAATGCTGAAGATCCAGAGGAAGACGAATGGGGGCGTTATTTTCACTCTAAGCGGTCGAATCGAGGCGGAGGATATTGACGAACTGCGCAGGCTCCTTGATTTAGAAGGGGCCGGCAGCCAAGTCGCCTTGGATTTGAAAGACGTAACCCTCGTGGACCGCGATGCAATCAGGTATCTAGCTGACTGTGAGGCGGACGGTACCAAGCTCGCGAATTGCCCGCCTTACGTCCGTGAGTGGATTGGGCGAGAGCCTGGACGGGCTAGGCGGAAAAAACAAGGCGCTCACACAGATAAACCGCAAAAAAGGGAGCAAGGCAATGAGCTTAAATAGTCTCACCTATCCACTGCGGTACGAGGACCTAAGTCTTGATACCGATCCGGAGATCAGACTTGATATAGACCGAATTGACGAACCGGCGAACTCGGAGCCCGGTTTTGAAGGGATCATTGGAAGAAGTTCGGTGCTTCGCAGCGTGCTGCAGATGGTCGAAACCGTCGCCTGGGGAGATTCGACTGTGCTCCTGCTAGGCGAGACCGGTACCGGCAAAGAGCTCATCGCGCGCGCCATTCACAGTCACAGTCCTCGCGGGGATCGACCCTTTGTAAAGCTCAACTGTGCCGCCATTCCCACCGGGCTGCTCGAAAGCGAACTTTTTGGCCATGAACGTGGCGCCTTCACCGGTGCCATCACTCAAAAGATTGGCAGGGTCGAAGTCGCGGACCAGGGCTCGCTGTTCTTGGACGAAATAGGCGATATCCCGTTGGAGTTGCAGCCGAAACTCCTCCGCGTGTTGCAGGAGCGCGAGTTCGAGCGGCTGGGAAGTACACGAACGAAGAAAATTGACGTTCGTATGGTGGCCGCAACCCATCGCGACCTGGAGGGAATGATCCTCAAGGGAGAGTTTCGCAGCGATCTCTACTACCGCTTGAATGTCTTCCCCATTTCCATTCCTCCCCTCCGCGAGCGGCCCGAAGACATTCCGCTGTTGGTCGAGCATTTTGTTCAAGAGGCCGCGCGCAAGCTGAACAAGACGATCGACGCCATCCCATCGCACACCATGGCAGCGCTTACCGATTACCAGTGGCCCGGCAACATCCGCGAATTGGAGAACGTGATCGAGCGAGCCGTGATTCTTTCCCGCAGCTCCGTCTTGCGCGTGCCTCGCCGGGATCTCCAATCGCGCGTCAGCGCGGGACATTCCGGCGCAAAATTGGAAACTCTGGCGGACGTCGAGCGCGAGCACATTCGCGCGGTCTTGAAACAGACGCGCTGGGTTCTCTCGGGCCCAGGAGGGGCGGCAGCTCGACTTGGGATGAACCGCTCAACCCTGTATTTCCGCATGAAGAAGCTTGGAATTGTCCGTCCGTGCTTCTGATTCCCGTACGCCCTTTCAATTTCCACTCTGACGCATCGAGCGGCGCAGTGATACGGCGGCATCTCGAGTGCTCTATTGTTTGCACCGCGTTGCGCAAGTGTGGAATCGTCGCTCGCTGCGATCGGGACGAAACCCAGTCCGAGCTATGGCGGCGAGTGTCAAGCTGCAGACAACCGTCAGCCTGCTATCATCGCCAGGTTTCCAGCTCGAGCTTCCCAAAAACCCACCGTGTCCCGTATTTCTTTGGCTTCTTAGCCACTTGCGACGCGAACGTAACAAACCACGAATCGGCACGCCAATTGCCCTTGGTACGTATGGCGGCTTCAGACTCCCGATGTTTGGATTTGAGAAAGAACGATTACTCGCTGTGACGCTCGACGAGACCGCGATAGCGAAGAAGCGCGTTTTGTCTGGCGGGCCGCGGCGAACAAACCACAGAAAACGGAGATTCTTTTTATGAATTTATTGCAGGCTTACTCATCCAGTCTTCGATCTACCGTAAGGACCAGGCGGCCCGGCGTCAAAATTCGACATGCAAAAACAAAGCGGACCGCGTCACCTCCCGCAGCGTCGCCAAGTTCTGACAGAGTAGCTGTGTCCTCGACCGCCCATGACCACCCCACCCTCGTTCAGCAAGCGATCGAGGGAAATTCTAACGCTCACGAACAGATATTTGCGACCCACACCAACAAGCTCCGCGGAATGGCGTTCGCCATCTTGCGCAATAGAGAAGACGCGGAGGACGCCGTGCAGGATGGCCTTTGCAGAGCATTCGCGAATTTGCAATCCTTTCAAGGCCGGTCCTCGTTCTCCACTTGGTTGACGCGCATTGTCATCAACTCGTCTCTCATGATTCGCCGCAAAAGAAATGGACGCTCCGAAGCTTCGTTGGACGAGCTCATCGACAACCGCCCGGAACAATTGCAATACAAAATCGTTGACGCGGGGCCAAACCCTGAGCAGATCTGTGCGTCCGTCGAAATGCGCGCCCTCGTCGAAAAACAAGTCCGCCAGCTTCCGGCTGGGCTTCAAACGGCATTTCAACTCTACGGATTGGACCACCGGTCAGCCGTGGAAACGATGCAGACGCTCGGCATTGGAACCAGCGCGTTCAAATCAAGAATCTCTCGCGCGCGACGGAAACTCGAAAATGGCCTGCGCCAGACGGTTCGTCCGCCAGCAAATGGACATTCGACTCTGGCGGGGGGCCTGTCCTTGCAAACCACCCGAGCCAACATTGTGGAATTTTCCGCTGCCGCGCTCTCGCCTGCCTGCCGCAGCTAGGCAACAGGCGAGGGTGCGGGTTTGAACGTGGAAACCGGAACTGCATTTTCTCGGATAAAAATCGGAACGGCGAGAATTTCTCAGACTGGATGGCGGAGGGGGTGGGATTCGAACCCACGAGACCCTTTCGGGCCTAACGGTTTTCAAGACCGCCGGAGTCAACCGCTTTCCTACCCCTCCGTTTTTTCGGCGGCTCCTGTAATCGTAACTTACGCCGCATTTGATGACAATCAATGTGCCGCAGCGAATGTCGCGATGTTCACGGAAGCCCCCGCGTCCATCCGCGCAACTGCAGGCGTCAACTCCCGCGCGATTCCTTCGGTCGTTCGCGCTGCGGGAATGATAAGATTCAATTGTAAGAATTCGCTGTCGCTCGCTGCGCGCGCCATTAGGCAGTCAGCGAGGGGAGGCTCGTGCAATGTTTCGTCGAGCACGGATACTGGCTGTCGTTTGCGGAGTTGCGTTGGCTGCGTTTGGCGCAAGTTCTCTGCATGCGCAGAATTCCTCCACGCCGGATTCTCCAGCTGCACCGAATCCGGCCGCGAAATTCCTGAAAGTCCCCGTGCCGGCCTACCACGCCGAGCCGCCCAAAGATCCTCTCCCGAACACACTCGATCCCGCGCAATTTGCAGACGCGCAAACTCGCAACATCTTCACGCTGGCGGCCAAAGTGAAACCGGTTCTCTATCAGGAGCCATGCTACTGCGGCTGCGACAAAGAAGTGGGGCACAAGAGCCTGCTGGATTGTTTTACTGATCTTCACGGAGCCCATTGCATCCTCTGCAAAAAGGAAGCAGCCTTCACGTACACTGAATCGCAGCAGGGCAAAACCGCTGCGGAAATTCGCAAGGAAATCATCGACGGAAAATGGAAACAGGTGGAACTCTCCGACTACGACACGCTGCCGCCCGCGAAATAACCGTATCCGATTTAAGGCCCTAGCGATATGACCGCCAGTCATATCCGGTTCCTAACAAGTGCAACGCCAGTTCCCAGTCTCGCTGCATCACGGCTCCGCGCGTGATAGAACACTCCTGCGGGTCAGCGGTACCTGGTGCCGAAATGCATATCAACTCTCGGGGATTAAAGCGGCTAGTGTGAAGGCTGGGCAGACGGCCGCGCGGGCCAATCCTGCGGAGCAAAATCGACACCCCAGAAATGCGGGCTCGGTGACAGGAATTCAACCCCGACACGTGTGCCCTTTTCGGATGTGTCGCCAAGATATACGACCCGGCATTCTTGCTCTTCTTCGGTGACCGGATTAATCAGCACGAGTTCGGCGCCCAGAGCGAGCGTCTCTTGCAGATAAAGCAAGCCGCCATGCGCATTGATGACGATGGTCTGGCTGTTCTCACGGAACTTCTTGCCATCGCTATTTTTGGCTACCGCGCGCACGGGTATTCGCGTGAAAACGCGCGAACTGCGCCGGGCGGTGCTGTTTGGTGGCTCAGTCATGGTTATCTGGTATCCTGCATCGGGCCAGACAGCGAGTCAACCGTGCGCACTTGGAAAGTTTCCAAAAACGCAGCCCGCAAAAAGCTTGCTGAAATCGCACAAGGTTCCGTAGAATCGCAAAACTTGTTTGATGGCAGGGAGATAAAGCGCATTCATACCGCGCCGCGATATTGGAAGGTGCGGGCATCACAATCTTACAGCTCGGGGGCCCAGTAATGAATTTGATCGAATATATTGAATCCAGGCGGGATGAAAACTTAAACGAACTGAAGGAATTCCTGCGCATTCCCAGCGTCAGTACCAAAAGCGAACACAAGGCCGATATTGAACGCGCCGCCCATTGGGTAGCGGAAAAATTGCGCGCGGCCGGTTTGGAAAACGTCGAAATCACGCCCACGAAAATGCATCCTTTGGTTTACGGCGAATCGCTGCACGCACCAGGGAAACCTACCATCCTTTTTTACGGCCATTACGACGTGCAGCCGGCCGAGCCCCTCGACCTTTGGACTTCCCCGGCCTTCGAACCCTCCGTCCGCGACGGCAAACTTTTCGGCCGCGGCACCGCTGACGACAAGGGCCAGGTGCACATTCACATCAAAGCGCTGGAAGCGCTGAAGAACCAGACCGGCAAGCTGCCTTTGAACGTGAAGGTCATGATCGAGGGCGAAGAGGAAGTCGGCAGCGTCAGCCTGTGGGATTTCGTGCAGAGCAATCGCGAGCGGCTGAAGGCAGACGCGCTGGTGGTCTCCGACACTTCCATGCTGGCGAAGGGTGTGCCGTCCGTCACGTACGGATTGCGCGGCCTTAATTATTATCAGGTGGAGATCTCGGGACCGGCGCAGGATTTGCACTCCGGAGTATTCGGCGGCGCAGTGCCCAACCCGATCACAATTCTTGCCGAAATGATCGCCAAGCTGCACGACAAGAATTTTCGCGTTGCGGTTCCCGGTTTTTACGACGATGTCGCGACGGTCTCGCGCCCGGAACGCAAAGCGCTTAATTCCCTGCCGTGGAAAGAAAAGGAATTTCGCAAGACGGTGGGAGCGCCCGCGCTCGACGGCGAAAAGGGTTTCACGATTGTCGAGCGGCTGTGGATTCGACCCACGCTCGAACTCAATGGCATCTGGGGCGGCTATCTCGGCGAAGGTGCAAAAACTGTAATTCCCGCGAAGGCATACGCAAAACTTTCCACGCGCCTGGTTCCCAATCAGGATCCAGCGAAAATCGCGAAGCTCGTCGAGCGACACATTCGCAAATTGCTGCCGAAGTCCGTCACTTGCAAATTCCAGGTTCTCAGCACTGGCAAACCGTGGGTTGCTCCATACACGCATCCGATTTTTCAGACGGCGATTCACGCGCTCGAAGCCGGCTTCGGCAAGAAAGCTGTTTTCATCCGCGAGGGTGGTTCGATTCCTTTCGTCACGCAGATGCACGACACGTTTGAAGTTCCCTGCGTGCTGCTCGGCTTCGGATTGCCGGACGAAAACGCGCACGCTCCCGACGAACACATCGCTCTGGAAAATTATTTCGGCGGAATCAAAGCCGTCGCGCTCTTCTACCAGCAGCTCGCCGCGCAGTAAAGTTTTCGCTCAAACATGGCGCGCACCGGAAAGGCCCGTTTTATCGGGCTTTTTTGAAGGTTTGACTTGCGTTCGGCGCTTACTGTCGCTATAGTCCCCAAGGCGTCCTGCACCGCAGGCTCGCCAGGCAATTTAAACTGAGGAGGAAAACGCAACTCGATGGCAAATCCGCTGAGCAAGTCCAAGATTATTGCGCACATCACTGAGAAGGTAAGCACGCCGGAGAAGCCCATTTCCAAGAAGCAGACCGTGGCTTTCTTCGACGAATTGTTCAAGTTGGCTGTGAAAGAGGCCAAGAGCGCGGGGAAGTTCGTAATTCCCGGCATCGGCCGCGCCGTCAAGGCGCATCGCAAGGCGCGTCTGGGCCGCAACCCCGCGACCGGCGAGACGATCAAGATCAAGGCCAAGACCGTTGTGCGTCTGCGCGCAGCGAAAGCATTCAAAGACGCCGTCCTGAAGTAGTCCTTCCGGCGCAGGGATTGACGACGAACCCCCAGGCACGCCCGCTCCGGACTACGGAACGGAGGCTTGGGGGTTTTGTCTTTTCATCCCATCCCGCGAAGCACAGATAAGCTGTCTCGTTCCTTAAACATGCGGTAAACCATAGCAGCATTTGAGGACCACATGACCTCGCAGTATTGGGACGCGGGTCAGGCCCGCGCGTACCACGAGTTTCAGTACCATTTTCCCGAAAAGGCCCTCGCCTGGAAGACTATCATCGTCGCTGGCGGCACGGGCGGCTTGGGCGCTGCCACCGTTGCATTGCTCGCGCGAGAAGGCGCTCACCTCGTCGTTGGCTACCGCACCGATCGCGAGCGCGCCGAAGCTTTGCGCCACGCGACCGAATCAGCCTACAGTTGCAGAATTTCGCTGGTCGCGGAAGACGTCGGTGCCGCCGAGGTCCGCGCGGCCTATCTCGCCACCGTGCAGAAAATTGGCGCTCCGCTTGCGGGCGTTGCCATCTTTCCGGGTGAGCCGACGCGCATGCCTTTCGAAAACCTGAATTCTGAAACTCTACTTGCCTCGCTGGAATCCAACTGGGTGGGACGAATTCTGCTGGCAGAAGAGTGTAGTGCGACGAGGGACAGCAGCGTTTTTTTCTCGAACGCGACAATTACGTTACCGGCCAGGCCATCGCCGTTGATGGCGGCGTCACGTTGCGTCGCGACCGCTGCGTAGCCGCGCCGCTGGAGCCTGGAAAAGGAAAATGTCAGAACACTCCGGCCTGCTAACAGATCTATACGAACTGACGATGGCTGCGGGCTATCTGCAGACCCGCTTCGAAGCTCGCGCCACGTTCGAGCTGTTCGTTCGTCATCTTCCGCCGCATCGAAATTATCTGGTAGCCGCCGGCCTCGAGCAGGCGCTCGATTTTCTCGAGAACGTGCACTTCACCACCAAAGAAATTGATTACTTGCGCCAGCATCCCGTCTTCCGCAATATCCGCGGCGAGTTTTTCGATTACCTCGCGAAATTCCGCTTCACGGGCGACGTCTGGGCCATGCCCGAAGGCTCACTGGTATTTCCCGGTGAGCCCATGCTGCGCGTCGTTGCGCCCATCATCGAAGGTCAGATCATGGAAACGTATTTTCTCTCGACGCTCAGCTACCAGACCATGATCGCTAGCAAAGCCGCGCGCGTTGTCACCGCCGCGCAAGGACGCCAGGTCGTCGACTTCGGCGCCCGTCGCGCTCACGGCAGCCAGGCCAGTCTGCTCGCCGCGCGCGCCGCTGCGATTGGTGGATGCCAGGGCACGTCCAACGTCCGTGCCGGCCAGCAATTCGGCATGGAAACGTACGGCACGCAAGCGCACTCCTGGGTGATGGCGCACGAGGACGAGACCGAAGCGTTCGCGCAATTTCTCGACGTATTTCCGGAACAAGCGGTGCTGTTGCTCGACACCTACGATGTCCATACTGCGGTGAAACGAATCATCAGCATGAATCGCAAGCCCGCCGGGGTGCGACTCGACAGCGGTGACCTCGCCAAAGACAGCCAGTGGGTGCGCCGCCAGTTGGATCGCGTTGGATGGAACGACGTGAAAATTTTTGCGTCAGGCGATCTCGATGAAACGCGCATTGCCGCGCTGCTTGCGAAACATGCCGCGATTGACGCGTTCGGAGTCGGCACCGCGCTCGCCACTCCGGGCGATGCGCCCCATCTGAATTTGATTTACAAGTTGGTTGAGGTAGAGCGCGGCGGAATCGTTCGCGAGGCCGCGAAACTCAGCGCCGCGAAAGTCACTTATCCCGGCCGCAAACAGGTATTCCGCTACTCCAAGCCTTCCGGCGAATATCGCCACGACCGAATCGCGCTCGAAGGCGAGCCTGCGGATGGCGGCGAGGCCATGCTCTTGGAAGTGATGCGCGCCGGCAGGAGGGTTGTCCCTTCGGAGCCTGTCGCCGATTTGCGCGCGCGTTGCCTCGCCGGACTCGCGCGCCTCCCGAAGGCTTATCGCCAGATCAACCGCGCCGCGGTGTATCCCGTGCACTATACCAAGCGCCTGGAAGCCCTTCTCGAAAAGCTTCGCCGCCGCATCCGCCGCTCCGCGCTAAAATAGCGGCGAAGCACGCGCGATTTCGTGCGCGCGCGTTCTTGCGGTGGGCTCCGCATTTGCGATTCAGATTCACACTCGGTGAACAATGCCAACCGATCGCCAAGAACAGGCCTGGGCGCTGCTGCAGGAAGCCTATCGCGCGCAGATGGAAGGCGACTACGATCACGCCGTCGAGCTATACAAGAATTCTCTCGAGCTTTTCCCTACCGCCGAGGCGCATACGTTTTTAGGCTGGACTTACCATTTTCAGGGGAAGATTGACGATGCGATTGCAGAATGTAAACGCGCCATCGATGTAGATCCCGAATTCGGCAATCCTTACAACGACATCGGCTCGTACCTGATTCAGCTGGAAAAATACGACGAAGCGATACCGTGGCTCGAACGCGCCGTCGCCGCTCCGCGTTACGAGCCGCGCCACTTCCCGCATTTCAATCTCGGCCGCGCCTACGCCGCCAAAGGAATGCTGGCCCGCGCGCGCGAATGTTTCAACGAATCCCTGCGCATCGAACCGCGCTATACCCTCGCGCGCCAAGCCGTCGAAAGCCTGCGGCGCATGGTCAACTAGGAATTCTCCGCCGCAGCGGCAGCCGCCGCGCCTGGCTTCAATGTCCGATCGTAAATCCACAGCAATAGCGCGGTCGTAACGCCAATCGCCGTCACAGCCCACCAGATGCGTTCCGGCCGCTGCTGCACTTCGCCGAAATGATGGATCAGCATTCCGCCGAACCATCCGCCGAAGAGCGATCCGATCCCGATCGGCAAAAACGCGAAACCCATGTACGTCCCCTGCTGCCCCGGCGGGGCCAACCGCGAAATGTATTCGTAGTAGCGCGGCGATTGCACGATCTCGCCAATCGAAACGGCAAACAGCGTGACGATCACCATCGGCACCGTGGGGTGCACGATTAAAATCACCCATGCCAGCGCCGAAATCAGCGTTCCGATAGTAATCGCGCGAAACGCCGGAATCTTTCGCGTCAGCAGGCTCACGATCATCTGTAGCGCGATCACGGTCAGGGGTCCGGTCACCAACATCAGCTCCGTATCCGTCTTCGGATTGATGTAATTGTGCACGTACAGCGGGAGAATGATGAATTCCTGCCAGTACACGATCCAATAGCCGGAAAAAATCAGCAGGAACAGCATGAACTTCGGATTGCGCAGCACCGTTGCAAAATTTCGCGCCGCTTCTGCCAGGCTCGCCGCTTGCGCTTCGTTGGATCGCCGCGGCTCCTTGAAAAACAGCACCACGGCGATAAACATCAGAAACACACTCAGCGCCGCCACGCGAAACACATTCTCAACGCTCAGATGATGGTGCACGTACGAAGCCACATAAGGCCCTGCCGCTCCGCCAATATTCACCAGCGTGTAATAAATCGAATAACCGATGGAGCGAACGTTTTCCTTCGAGGCGCGCGCCGTGGTCCCCACCACGCACGGCTTCACGAGCGCGATTCCCAGCGCCGGAAGCATCAGCACCACCGCAACCAGCACCACCAAAGGAACAGCGGCGCGCAAAGGTGCAATCCAGCTGGATCCCAGCGAGCCCAAAATAAAATACGAGCAAGTTAAAATAAAGTACGCGAGTGACAGCGATCTTCGGAATCCCAAACGATCCGCCAGCGTGCCGCCGAACGCCGCGAGGAACCACACCAATCCGCCGAACAATCCAGTCAAGCTGCCCGCCTGCTCCACGGGAAAGTTCAACGTCTCGTGCAGATACCGCGCCAACGAAGCGAACGCCGCGTAGTACGAAAGCCGCTCGAACAGCTCGCTGACATTCGCAACCCAAAACGGCCGCTCAAACCCTGTGCGAATTTCCTCAAATCGCTGTGAAAAGCTCAACGCGTCTCCCTCGGCTCCGCGTGCCTCTGCAGCCGCCGCGATTGTAACGGAAGCTCCGCCCCCGCGCCCCCGATTTTTCGTTCTTCCAGCCCTATGCTAAACTTGCAAATTTGGCGGGCTGCTGCACTTCCGCCTGTACACGATGCCGACATCTACAATGAAAGCCCTGCGCAAGATGCGTCCCCAGCGCGGTGCGCAACTCGAATCCGTTCCCATTCCAACGCCGGGCCCTACTGAAGTTCTGGTGCGCGTGCGCGCCGCGTCCATCTGCGGCACCGATCTGCACATTTACGGCTGGGACCGCTGGTCCGCCTCGCGCATTCATCCGCCAATGACCTTCGGCCACGAATTCTGCGGGCACGTCGAAAAAGTCGGCTCCGAAGTAACCTCCGTCAAGCCCGGCGATTTCGTCAGCGCCGAAATGCATGTTAATTGCGGCCATTGCCGCCCCTGCCGCATGGGCCAGCCGCACGTTTGCCAGAATGTAAAGATCATCGGCATAGACGTCGACGGCTGCTTCGCCGAATTCGTCGTAATTCCTATCCGCAACCTCTGGAAAATTGACCCGGCGATTCCCGAACACTACGCTGCCATTCTTGATCCGCTTGGAAATGCCGTGCACACTGTGCTGGCCGGCGAGATTGCCGCGCAAAATGTAGTGGTCACCGGCGCCGGCCCCATCGGTCTGATGGCCATCAACGTGGCCCGCGCGTGCGGCGCCGCCATGATCTTCGCCACCGAAGTGAATCCGCATCGCCGCGAGCTGGCCATAAAAATGGGCGCTGATGAAGCTCTCGATCCCGCGCAAGGCGACGTAGTCGAGCGCGTCCGCGAAGCCACGGAAGGCGCGGGCGCCGACGTGCTGCTGGAAATGAGCGGCCACCCCGCAGCGATTCACCAGGGCTTCGAAATGCTGCGCCAGGGTGGCCGCGCGTCGCTGCTCGGAATTCCCAAGGATCCTGTCACCTTTGATCTCGTGAACGACGTAATTTTCAAAGGCGCCACGGTACAGGGCATCTACGGCCGCAAAATGTTTGAGACCTGGGTGCAGATGACCGAGCTTCTGAAACATCATCGCCTGAACCTCGAACCTCTTTTCAAAGAGCGTGTGCCCCTCGACAATTTCGAACAAGCCTTCTCACTTCTGGAATCCGGCCTCGCCGGTAAAATCCTGTTTTATCCTAACGGCGCAAATAAATAGCGCGCCCCCAATCCGCCGGAGGAATCATGAGCAGTGCCACACGTCCCCAACTTCAGTATCTGCATGACGCCATCGAAGACCTGAAATCGAAGCATCTGTACTTCAATCTGAAAATCCTCGAAGGCGAGCAAAAGCCGGTCGCAAACTTTGACGGCAAGGAAGTCATCAACCTCAGCTCCAACAATTATCTGGGCCTCACCACGCATCCCAAGCTTCGCCGCGCCGCCATTGACGCCACCCGCAAATTCGGCGTCGGCTCCGGCGCCGTGCGCACCATCGCCGGCACCATGAAAATGCACATGGACCTGGAAGCGCAAATCGCGAGCTTCAAGAAAGTGGAAGCCTGCGTGGTATTTCAATCCGGCTTCACCGCCAACGCCGGCACCGTTTCCGCGATCCTCGGCAAAGAAGACCTCGTGATCTCCGACGAGCTGAATCACGCCTCCATCATTGATGGCTGCCGCCTCTCGCGCGCCACCATCAAAGTCTTCAAACACAAGGACGCTGCCGACTGCGAACGCGTCCTGCTGGAAACCAAAGACTGGAACGGCAAGAAGCTGCTCATCACCGACGGCGTCTTTTCCATGGACGGCGACATCGCCAATCTCCCCGCGCTCTGCGACCTCGCCGAAAAATACAATTGCATCATGATGGTGGACGACGCGCATTCCTCCGGCGTTCTAGGCAGCCGCGGCCGCGGCACCATTGACCATCACGATTGCCACGGCCGCGTGGATATTCAGGTGGGCACGCTCAGCAAAGCCATCGGCTCCATCGGCGGCTACGTCTGCGGCTCACGCGACCTGATTGATTTCCTGCGCCAGCGCGCCCGGCCATTTCTTTTTTCCACTTCGCATCCGCCTTCGGTTACAGCCACCTGCCAAGCCGCGTTCGAGCTGCTCGATTCCGATGCCGGAGACAAGCTCATCAAAAAGCTCTGGGCCAACACAAAATTCTTCAAGCGCAAACTGAAGAAACTAGGATTCAACACAGGCAAGAGCGAAACGCCGATTACACCTATCATGGTGGGCGAAGCGGACAAAGCATTTCAATTTTCGCGGGAATTATTCGCTGAAGGAGTTTTCGCCGGCGCGATCGGCTTTCCGACGGTCCCCGAAGGGAAGGCGCGCCTGCGCACCATCGTCACCGCCACTCACAAACGCGCCGACCTGGAGCGCGCCGCCGAAATCATCGGGCGCGTAGGCAAAAAGCTCGGCGTCGTTTCGTAGGGCGCACCGATCGCCCGGCCTACGTCGTCGCCATCACAGAACCGCGAGCTTCACACTGCCGCCACGGCAGCCGCCACCTGCGGCCGCATATTCTTGTAACTCGCGAGCGCCACGGCGCCGATTCCCCAAATCACAACGACAAACGAAATCCATCCGCCCAGATAAGGCAGCATCCCTAGCGCGCGCAAAATCGCCAGACCCAGCGCTAACCGTCCCAGCGCTGCTCCTACGCCGGCGCTCGCGCCCAGAATTTTTTCTCCCAACCACGCGCCCACCAGCACTTGCGCCGCATAAATACAGATCAACCACAGCATCATCGCCGAAATTCCCACTCCCAATCCAACCACCGTAATGCAAACGATGAATGCGGCAATGGGCATCGCAAACAAGAAGAGCACGCCAAATCCAATCGCCGGCGCCGTTTTGTTGCAGGCCCTCACTGCATCAAAAAAGAACCCAGGCATCAGGAACAACAACGCCAGCCCAAAAACGAAGCTCGCGCCCCACTTCAAAATCTGGTGCACGTAATAACGCGCGGACGAATAATTGGTCTCTGAGCTGCGCTTGGTGATTTTCCAATCCAGCGGGCTGCCCATTTTCGCGCTCGATGAAACTTCAGGAGGCTGGCGTAGCTCGGCTGTTGTCTGCCCCGCGATCTCAGCCCGTGATCCGATTGTCAGATGTCCGCTGCGAATCCTGGCGTTACGCCCCAGTTGCCCGTTGATGTCCACATCTCCCGAATATGCGAGCAAGTCCCCCACAAGTTTCCCGTTTACTTCCAGGTGGCCCGATCCCGCCGTCAACGTACCGTTCACGATTGCATCCTGGTCCAGGTTCACATCGCCGGCCCATGCCATCACATTGCGCACCACCTTGCCATTAAGCTGCAAGCTCTGCACAAACGCGCGCACGTTCCCATCCACCGGGCCATTCACACGCAATTGCTGGCTGAACGCGATTATGTCGCCCTTGATGTGCCCGTTCACCGTAACATTGCTCGAAAACGTAATCAGGTCGCCTTCCACGTCGCCATCAATCCGCGTAGAACCCGCCGACACGATCAAATCGGTGTGAATCACTTCTCCCGCCGGCAACGTATAATTCGGATCGCCGTGCTTCAGTTCCGCGGCGCCAGCCGAAGAAGGCAGCGCCACCATCAGCGCCAGCGCGCCCATCACCACCGCCAGCGCCGTGGTGCGCCGCAAGCGACGCCGCAGCAGCCACATCACCACCAGCCCCAGTGTCGCCATTGCCAGAAATTCGATCAAGCTTCGCATCGCGTCCCATCCTTTCCAGAATGCACCGCTGAAAAAAAGCATAGTCAGTAAATTTCCCTGCGTGAATCCGGCTTGCGAAGCCCGCGCTTGCCACGGTTCGATGAATCCGCTCCATGCCGTGTACGCTCCGCCCGCGCTCAATCCCAGCGCCGTAATCCAGCCCCACGGCGCGCCACCGTGCTCGGGCGCTTGCACCAGCCGCGCAGGAACTGATTCGTCGTCCGCTTCCAGCGATTCGCGCAACCACACGCTTTCGGTTTGCAGCGCGCGCAGCAGCCCGCGACATTCCGCGCACCCGGCCGCGTGCGTACGCACTCCCTCGGCGTGGTCCGCATCGAGCTGCCCTTCCAGATACAGCAGCGCCGTCATTTCATCGAAATGGCTCATGGTCTTCCCCCGGCAGCCGCACCATGCAATCCGCCGCCGCTTTCCGCCAGTACTTCGCGCAGTTGATGCCGCGCGCGCAGCAATAGCACTCCCACGAACGCGCGCCGCACTCCCAGCGTGTCCGCGATTTCGTCGTAACTCATTTCCGAGTAATAACGCAGCACCAGCGCCATGCGCGCGCGGTCCGGCAATTTCGCCAGGCCGGCGCGAACGTGCTTGCTGTCATGATCTATTTGTAGTTGTTCCAGCTGGCTGGGATCAGGATGTTCCAGCGGCAGCGTCTCCAGGTCCCCGGTCTCCAGATCCTGGCGAATTCGCCTGCGCCGCAGCAGGTCCCAACAATGATTGCTCGCCACTTTGTATAGCCACGCCGTGAAGGGCCGTGACGAATCGTACATTCCGAGTTTTTGCCGTACTTTCATGAATATTTCTGTGGTGGCGTCTTCCGCATCTTCGCGCGTCGGCAGTGCCCGCCGGCAAAACCGGAAAATTGCCGGAGCGTACTGGCGATACAGGTCGCCCCAGGCGTCTGAATCGCCCGCCCGGACCTGCGCTAGCAAATCCGCTAGTTCCGCGGTGCTCATTTCGCCGATGCTCTTACGTCGCTCCATATATGAATACGCACGATCCTATCGAAATATTTCAAATCCGTGACATATCAGTGGCTTAGGCCGCGTCGCGTGGTTTCTCCCGGCTGGGTTCTGCCCGGACACTTCATCGTCCCCAACGAGCGAGTATACTGTTTGCGAAAAAGTGGAGCGGGTGTGAACTCGAGCACGCAGCGAGGTCTTGAGCCAGTCGAAGTGTGCATGAGTGGAGATTGGTGACCGCTTACTTGTACTGAATAGAAAAAACGAAGTGCTTTGTTTTGTTGGATTTACAAAATTTTGTGTCAGGGAGAGGGGTTCATTTGTACTGAATAGAAATTGGCGTTTGGGGGAACGTTCGATCCCAGGGCGGCTCGCTGGGAGCACCGACGGGGGAGCACTGGAACGGTTGCGGGTTAGGTTCGAAATTTTCACAGATTCATCATCCACTGGCGACTGCGCGAAATGCAAAACGTTGTGTGTGTACACAGCTTGAGTTCGGCGAAGGGCACCGCTCCTAGGGCCGGTGTGCAGCGACGGCAACCGCAAAGTCAAAGGCTAAAGGCGCCCACCTAAAGCTGGCCGCCACAAAATCGAAACCTTGGGCTGCGTTCGTTTATCCGCGAACCGTATAGGCGCAAGCTTGGCGTGCCCAGCAGCGGTGCCAATTCTCGAAGAACGCGACATCTTAAACAAGCTATTGCACTTACTTTAAACGCAGCCGTAAAAGAAAAACGGCCCGGCAGCCTGCAGAACGCACGGCCGCCGAGCCGACTGTATCTCCGATACGGGCCGCCTTTTGCCCAACCGACCCAGTTAAAACAGGAACTTCAATCCGAACTGGATACTGCGCGGACCGCCGCCGCCCAGAATCGGGTTCCCCAGGCCAACATCGGATGTCGCTGTAATTGGAAAGAAGCCCAAGCTGCGCCCATCACCACCCGTCCCGTTCAACGCAGCGTCGGCGAAGAAGGCCGGGAGCAGCGGGCTCGCGAAATTCGGGTGGTTGGTCAAATTATAAAAGTCGGCGCGAAATTGCACTTTCAACCGCTCGGTGATCGAGGTCATTTTGCTGATCGCAAAATCAAAGTTCCGGTAATTCGGTCCCAACAGCGAATTGCGGCCCTCGTCTCCGAAATGGCGTGTACCCGGAGTGCAGGAGTCCGCAAATCCGTCGAACGGCGCTCGCATCGTACACGGAGTCGCGAAAGACGTCAGGTCCAGAAATTGCGCAGGGTTGCTGTAGTTGTAATGAATTGGAGCAACCACATCCGGCCGGTCAAAAAATTCCCCGCTGCCGCTGTAGTCGTCTTCGAACTCATAATTCAAACTGAACGGATGCCCGCTCATCACCGTCAGGATTCCGCTCATTTGCCAACCATCGCCGAATTTTCCAATTTTTTCCCACTTCGGAATGTCGTATGTCGCCGACCACACCAAGCGGTTGCGCACATCGAAATTCGACGGTCCCTTGTTTCCCGCCGGATTGGTGCTGTCGTTCGGCTGTGCTGCGTTGGGAACGAAGTCTTGGCCGTCGCTCGCCGTGTCAATCGAATGTGACCAGGTATAAGCAAGCTGCTGCGTAATGTGGTACCAGTTATGCTGGATCACAGACACCTGCAGCGAGTTGTAGTTGGAAGTGGCGTTGGTCTCCAACTCATTTACATAGAATGGTGGATTGGGTGCGAGTGGGCTAAGCACTGCTGCGTTATCGAACGGCCGCGGCACATCACCGTCATTGATACAGTCACATGCCAGGTCTGCAGCAGTGATTTCGGCCTGTGAAGGCTGATTGATGTCGCGGAATCGAAACAACTTTCGGCCCGCCGAACCGACGTAACCGACTTGCAGCACAGTGTTCTTGGCAAGCTGCTGCTGAATGTTCAAATTGTAATTGTAAATATAAGGAGTCCGAAGTTTCTGGGATACCGAGAACGCGTCGGTCGTTGTGGCAGTCCCCGGCGTCACCGAAGCCGGATCCCAGACGGGCACTCCTGGCTGAATCACATCTCCAGCCATTGCAGGATTCAGAGCTGTTGTAATGAATACCGGATTCGGTCCTATCGCGTTGTACGCCGGGCCGGTATTGAACGTATTCTCGGCAAGCTGGCCGGTAAAGAAGTCCTGTGAAAAGCCATCGTAGAACACGCCGAAGCCCGCGCGCACAACGGTCTTACCTTTGCCGAATACGTCCCAGGCCGCGCTCAAACGAGGACTGAAATTATTCAAGTCCTTCGGGTACAGCTGCTTCATCTGCACCAGACCGACGTTCGGATCGTAAATACTGAACTGATTCTGATCCGCGCCGATCACTCCGAAATAATCCCAGCGCAGCCCCAAATTTACCGTTAGTTGATTCGTCAGGCGGTATCCGTCCTGAATGTAGAGCGCGTCCGAGTTCTGATGCACGTTGCGGCTGGTATTGCCGACGATCGTCGTGCCACTGTCCAGTGCCCCGCCAAGAAAATCCTCCAGCCCATCAAACTCCAGAGTGCCGCGTTCGTTCAGATCGTTGAACGAATTCACTGTGGTCCGGCGGAACTCATAGCCGAACTTCAGGTCATGGCGGTTTAGTTTCCAGGAAAAGTTGTCGAAAAACTGCCAATTGGAATCCACGCGGTTCCGAGGATTCGAAAAGCCCGAAGAACCCAGCGACGCCAGCCCGCCGACCTTGATCGTCGGCAATCCGAAGTCGCGGGGATTCGTAACGAGGTTGTCCAGACCAAGCGAAGCATCAGGGTTGCCGAAAATCGAAGCATCCTGCGGGAAAAATCCGTTGCGATAGCGATTCCATCCGAACCGTGCCTCATTCACCTTATCCGCCGAAACGGTTCGCACCCAGCTCAAGGAAACCAGCTGCGTGCGTATCGGCGCCACCGTGTTCGTGTTCGGGAGATTGTTTCCGCCGCCCACTCCGAGCGGAAAGCTTTGGTTGCTGTTGCCGAAGAAATAGCGCCCGGAAATAAGGTTGTTGGCGTTCAAGTTGTGGTCCATCTTGATAATCGCGCTGTCCAGGTTGTTTGTCGCCGGACCACCGATCTGCGATGTTAGCGGCCACACACTATTCCCCCCCGAGCAGTGTCCGGAGGTATTGCACAAATCATAGAGATTCTTGATCACTGGGTTCACCACCGCGGCATTTCCATCAATGCACGCAATCACGGTGGTGGTGCACTGCGCGGGATTGCCGCCCAACGCGCCAATCGCTTGCGCGTAATCGTTCGGATCGCCGACAATCCCATCGTTAAGCGTGGGCACATCATTGATCGAAGTGATGGCCATTCCTTCGCGCTGTCCTTCGTACGACGCATAGAAAAATGTCTTGTCCTTGATGATCGGTCCGCCTAGCGTTGCGCCAAACTGGTTATTGCGGAAAGCATCCTTCGGTTGCGCGGTCGTATTGAAATAGTTCCGCGCATTCAGCACCGCGTTGCGGAAATCCTCGAACGCCGTCCCGTGGAACCTGTTCGTCCCGCTCTTGGTTACGATATTTACCACGGCGCCAGAATTCCGACCGTACTCCGCGCCAAAATTCGACTCGATGCCTATTTCCTGGATCGAGTCTTCCGGCAGAATCGTTCCCGGCACCCCGAACACGCCTCCTTGATTAATCGCCGGCAGATTGCGATAGCCATCGTTCATATCCGTGCCGTCCAGCAAATAGTTGTTAGCGCGTCCGCGGCTGCCGTTCGAGCTGAAAAGTCCATAAGACCCGGGCGAATCGCCGCCGCCGTTGGGCTCACCCGCCGTACCGGGCACCATGATGAGCATTTTCGTGTAGTCGCGGCCATTGATCGGCAGATCCTCTACCTGCTGGCTCTCGAAGCTTCCGCCCAGCGTATCCGTGGAGGTTTCCACCACGGGGACTTCTTCGCCCGACACCACAATCTCCTGATTCACCTGGCCGGGTTTCAAGCTGACGTCCACGCGCCGTTCAGCACCAATGTCCACCGTGAGCCCGTTGGTCGCCACTTTCTGAAAGCCGCTCATCTCTACGATCACGTTATAAGTTCCGATAGGCAATTCGGGGATCAGGTAACTGCCATCGGTCGCCGTGGTCGTAATGCGGTCAATTCCGGTGTCCACGTTGTGGATCGTCACCGTCGCGCCTACCAGCGCCGCGCCGCTGCTGTCCGTTACTGTGCCCTGAATCGTTCCGCGAAATGTCTGCGCCCATCCCGGCGCTGCTGCCAGCGTCATTATTAAAATCGCCCACCCGATCGCTACGGCTACACCCCAACGGCCGAAACTCTTCATGGCTTTCTCCTGTTAGGCTTATACGGCGTGCGAGGCAGGTTTGTCCTATCAAAAAAGAAAATGAGCGCGATAAATCCTGCAGACGACTCCCCGGGCCCCACGAATCCACCCCTCAAAATTGCTGCAATAGCTATAAGCCTCGGGGGAGGGGGAGTCAAGCAAGTTATGTCGCGGGAAACGAAGGCGCTTTTGCCGCGAGCGTTGCCTTACGCGCCACTTCGCCGCGCCGGTTGCGCTTGTCGCGCGAAGCTTCAGTTCTGCGCCACCGGTGCAAAGCCGTTCACTGTATCCAGGTGAAATTGCACCACCACGGTGTTGGCGATCTTGTCGAACGGCAGGTTATGCGTCATCCCAAAATCCCGCCGGTTGAACGAAAAACTTCCGTCAATCCAGTCGTGCCCGTCGTCCTGCCGCAGTAGCGTGATGGAGACCGGAACCGGCTGCGTGATTCCCCGTATCGTCAGTTCTCCATCCATGTGAAATTTCGTGGGAGCGTCGCCGGCGGTAATGCTCTTCGAAGCGAATTGAATTTTCGGATGCTCCTGCACCGAGAAGAAATTCTTCCCCTTCAATTCTTTGTCGCGCAACCCGCTGCCCGTCGTCGCGCTCGCCGCTTCGATTTCCAGCGCCAAAGAAGCGCCTGCAAATTGGCCGGCAGGCGTCTTCATATTCGCGTCCCACATGTGAAACACTCCCACTACTTTCGCGAATGAAGAGGTGGCGTGGAACTCGATCTTGCTGCTTGTTTTCACGACGTAACGGGTCGGTTCGTTCTGCGGCGGGGCCGCCATCGAGGCTGCCGCGAAAATCAAAAGTACGCACATTGCCAGTGCGCGGATCATGAAAGCTCCTCGAAAAAGACTCTCCACTCCGTTTCGACGCCCGTCAAATATATGCGAACAGTCCACCGGTCACCAACATCCCTGGGGGCACGACGAGCGGAGGCCAGTTGCTCCCCGAAGTAGACCCCGTCTGCCCGTCTGCTATACTTTCTTTCCCGCGCCGCACGCGCCGGAAAACCAGCATGCCTCCCACAGACCGCAAGCGCCTCTTCTTGATTGACGCCATGGGCTACATCTTCCGCGCCTATTTCGCCCCCATGGACCGCTTGCAAACTTCCTCCGGCATGCCCACGAAAGTGCCGTACCTGTTCGCGACCATGATGCGGCGGCTGCTCACGAACAAGGACCGCCTGCCGGATTACGTCGCGGTAGCCTTTGACGTGAGCGCGCCGACTTTTCGCGACAAGCTGTTCGCCGCGTACAAGGCACAGCGCCCGCCCATGCCGGACGATCTCTCGGTGCAAATTCCGTTCGTGCGCCGCTATTGCGAAGCGATGCGCCTGCCGATCCTGGAATATCCCGGCTATGAAGCTGACGATGTGATCGGCACGCTGGCGCGCCTGGCATCCAAGAAAAATCTCGACGTTTTTATCGTCACCAGCGATAAGGATCTGCTGCAACTCGTCACGCCGAATGTGTTGGTCCTGAATCCCACCAAGGCCGACCTGATCATTGACGAAAAAAAAGTGGAAGAACTGATGGGCGTGCCGCCTTCCAAAGTCGCTGACGTCATGGCTCTGATGGGCGATTCCATTGACAATATTCCCGGCGCGCGCGATCCCAATGAGAAAGTTGCCCCCGGCGAACGCCGCAAGCCCGGCATCGGCGAAGTGGGCGCGCGCCAACTGATCCAGCAATTTGGCAGCGCCGAGGAGACGTTGAAACGCGCGAGTGAAGTGAAGCGCGCGAGCTACCGCGAGGCCCTGGAGAAATGCGGCGAGTTTGTCACGCTCAGCAAAAAGCTTGCGACGATTCCCACGGATGCGCCCGTCGCGCTCGACCTGGACGCAATGAAAGTCGGCGAGCCGGATTCTGCCGCGCTGCGCGAACTCTACTCGGAGCTCGGATTCACTTCTCTTCTGCGCGAACTCGCGCCACTCGCCGACGCGCAGCAAACGGACTACGTGCCCATCGAGCCGCCGCCTGCATTCAAAAAGTTCCTCGATGCAATCCCGCTGAAGCAGGAAACAGCCGCGTGGCTTGCGCTCGAAGCACAGGACCCCGACGAAGAAGGCTTCGGCACGCGCGTCCTCGCCGTCGAAGTTTCCACGAAAGCCGGCCAAGCACGCATCGCCGCCAACGACGCTGAGAACAAAACCCTCGCCGCCATGCAGGACTGGCTCGCCGATTCCAAGCACGCGAAAGTCGTTCACGATCCGAAATTATTTCAATTGCTCGCCGCTCGGGCGGGGCTTTGCGAAGGCGGGGCCGTGGCCGCGCCAAAACGTGGAAAGAAATCGGCGGCGGCCGCGGCCGTGTCTGCGAACTCCGTCGCCGGAATCCGCCACGCCACCATGCTCTATTCCTATCTGCTGCGGCCCACGACTGCAAATCACGAATTCGCCGAAGTCGTCCTGCGCCACCTGAACCGCACGCTTTCCGGCGCAGCGGGCGAGCGTGCCGATTTTCTGCTGCGCGTCGCGCCCGTGCTCCGCGCCGAAGTCGAAGCGCAAGGCTTGCTGGACCTTTACGAAACAATTGACCTGCCGCTTTCCGGCGTCCTGGCGCGCATGGAATCCGCCGGCGTGCGCGTGGATCCGGTCGAGATGGACCGCATCTCCGCCACCACGCTCGAGGAAATCGACAAGCTGGAAAAATCGATCTACGGCCACGCCGGGGTCGAGTTCAACATCAATTCGCCGCAACAGCTCGCCGAAATCCTCTTCGACAAATTAAAGCTGCAGCCTCCGCGCCGTAGCCGCGCCAAAGCGCGCTCCACCGCGGCCGACATACTTGAAGAACTTGCGGCCGTTCACGAGTTGCCGAAAAAAATCATCGAATATCGCGAGCTCGCCAAACTCAAGTCCACTTATTCCGACGTGCTGCCGCGGCTGATCCATCCCGTCTCCGGCCGCCTGCACACGCGCTTTTCGCAGACCGGCACCGCAACGGGCCGCCTCAGCTCCTCCAATCCAAATCTGCAAAATATTCCCATCCGAACGGAGCTTGGCCGCGAAATTCGCGCCGCTTTCGTCGCCGCCCCAGGTTGCCGGCTTCTTTCCGCGGATTACTCGCAGATCGAGCTGCGCATTCTCGCTCATCTTTCCGGTGATCCCGTCCTTGTCGAAGCTTTCCGCCGCGGGGAAGACATCCACTCGCGCACCGCGCAGGAAGTTTTCGACGTCGCACCTTTCGCGCAGACGCGCGAGCATCGCCGCGTCGCCAAAGTCATCAATTTCGGCGTGATTTACGGCCTTTCCGCGTTCGGCCTGGCCCAGCAGCTCAACATTGACCAAAAAGAAGCCGCGCATTTCATCGCCAAATATTTCGAACGTTACCGCGGCGTGAAAGACTTCCTCGATCGCCAGATCGCCGAAACGCGCCAGACCGGCGTCACCAAGACTCTCTTCGGCCGCATCCGCCAAATCCCCGAAATCAATTCGCCGCAGCCCAACATGCGCAATTTCGCCGAGCGCACCGCCATGAACACGCCGATGCAAGGCGCCGCCGCCGACCTGATCAAGCTAGCCATGATCGAACTTGATCGCCGGCTGCCTGCGGAGAATTTTCAATCACAAATGATCCTGCAGGTTCACGACGAACTGCTCTTCGAGGGGCCCGAAGAAGAAATCCCCAGCCTCACCAAGCTGTCCAAAGAAGTGATGGAAGGCATCCACAAGCTAAGCGTCCCGCTGGTAGCCGACACCAAAGTAGGCCCCAACTGGCGCGACATGAAGTGACGACGCAACGAGCATCGTGTTATGTTTTTGCCTTGGAATTGAAACAAACGACGAGGTGAAACAATGAGCCACGCCAATCATCCCGAAGGTTTTCTTCGATTGGTAGCCGACGCCAAAAAGCGCATCAAAGAAGAGGACGTCCAAACGACCAAAAAGAAACTAGACGCGGGCGAAAAATTGATCCTCGTGGACACCCGCGAAGAAAGCGAATGGGCCCGCGGCCACATTCCCAACGCCGTGCACCTCGGCAAAGGCATCATCGAGCGCGATATCGAAAAAGCCATCCCTGACAAATCCGCCACCATCGTCCTGTACTGCGGCGGTGGCTTCCGCTCCGCCCTGGCAGCCGACAACCTGCAAAAAATGGGCTACACCAACGTAATTTCCATGGACGGCGGCTGGCGCGGCTGGACCGAAGCCGGCTTCCCGGTTATCAAGGATTAAAGGGATCGAGACGCGAGAGGCGGGTAAACCGGCGGTGAGATTCTGGCTGGGGCGGTTGGACTCGAACCAACACCGTCCTCATTAACAGTGAGGTGTCCTACCAATTGGACCACGCCCCAGCCGTTCCTAGATTGTAAACGGGAATGGAATCTTTCTTCCCACGCATTTTTGAATGGATCGGACTTCGCAGGCAAGTAAAAGCACCGCTATAAGGTAGAACCACAGAATGAAGACACCCCCGCCTTTTTATGGCCGTATAAGAGTTATGAATCTGGCGAGAGAGGCCGAGGGAAGGAAGCCGGCCCAGCCCTCAATCCCCTATAGGGATCCTCGGCTTTCCTCCCCTCTGACGCAGACATACATCGCACGCCGTTAACCAAACTCAAATTGCTGAAAACACACGACTTCCTATTTTCGCCCCCGAGTAAAAAATCCAAGCTCCAGGGCAAAATTTCCCGCTAGGCGCTCCCATCGCGATCGGTTCGATTGATCTTCGCACTCGCGCGCTCCTTGACCACGCCTTGTCCACCTTGCTATGTTGGTAGATTACACTGGGCGCATTTTACCCAGTGTATGACGCTGCATCCTGTAGGGAGCTTCCCACCCCAACATGGGCCTGAAAAAAATCGTTATCCGGGGCGCCCGGCAGCACAACCTGAAAAATATTCATCTGGAAATACCCCGCAACACGCTCACCGTCATCACAGGGCTTTCCGGTTCGGGTAAATCCTCGCTTGCCTTCGATACGCTCTACGCCGAAGGACAGCGCCGCTACGTCGAATCTCTTTCCGCCTACGCGCGCCAGTTTCTCGATCAAATGGAACGACCCGACGTTGATTCCGTCGAAGGCCTTTCGCCTTCCATCGCCATCGAACAGAAAACTACCACGCGTTCGCCGCGTTCCACCGTCGGCACCATCACCGAAATTTACGATTATCTGCGCGTGGTTTACAGCGCCATCGGCTCGCCGCACTGCCCCAAGTGCGGCAAGCCCATCACGCGCCAGTCCACCGAACAGATTGTGCAGTCCGTCATGGCGCTGAAGCCGGACGATCGCATCATGGTCCTCGCGCCTGTGGTTCGCGGCCGCAAAGGCGAATACAAGAAGGAACTCGAAAAGTACGCCAAGGAAGGCTACGTGCGCGCGCGCGTGGATGGCGACCTGGTCAATCTCGATGAGCCCATTCCGCTCGATCGTCGCAAGAATCACACCATCGAGATCGTGGTGGACCGCCTGCTGCTGAAAAATGGCATCGCGCAACGCCTCGAACAATCCGTCGAAACCGCACTGAAGCTTACCGGAGGCCTCGTCACCATCGTTGTCGTCGGCGGTGAAGAGCACGTTTATTCCGAGAAACTCGCCTGCCCCGATTGTGGCATTTCCGTTCCGCAGCTTGAGCCGCGCTCCTTCAGTTTCAATTCGCCCTACGGCGCGTGTCCCGAATGCCACGGCCTCGGCTCGAAATACGATTTCGATCCCTCGAAAGTGATCGTGGATTGGACCAAGCCTCTATTTGAAGGCGGCCTCGGCCCTGGTTCAGGTTCCACATACCTCCAGCGCACTATGCGCCTGGCTGCAGCGGCCTACAAATTTGACCTGGATACGCCGTTCGAACAGCTTTCGCGTAAAACGCAGAACCTGATTCTGCACGGCAATCCCGCCGACGGCAAGAATGCCAAGCAGTTCAACTTTCCGGGCCTGTTGGCGCATCTGGAATCGAACCTGGAAGAATCGAAATCGGACAATTACCGCGAATGGCTCACGCAATACATGTCGCCCGCTCCCTGCGCCGCGTGCAGCGAACGCCGCCTGCGTCCCGAGAGCCTTGCCGTGAAAATTGCCGGCCTCTCGATTGCCGATTTCACCGAACTGCCACTTACCGCCGCGCGCGCCGCCGTGGATAAAATCCGCACGAAGCTCACTCTGCGCCAGCACAAAATCGCCGGACGCCCGCTTGACGAAATCGCGGAGCGGCTGGATTTTCTGCTCGACGTCGGCCTCGGCTACCTCACATTGGACCGCTCCGCCGCGACGCTTTCTGGCGGCGAAGCCCAGCGCATTCGCTTGGCGACTCAAATCGGCTCGCGTCTGCGCGGCGTGCTCTATGTGCTCGACGAGCCTTCCATCGGCTTGCACGCGCGCGACAATGGCCGCCTGCTCAATACGCTCGAAACTTTGCGCGATCTTGGCAACACGGTCCTGGTCGTCGAGCACGACGAAGAAACCATTCGCCGCGCGAATTACGTGGTGGATCTGGGACCCGGCGCTGGAAAAGCGGGCGGCTACCTGGTCGCGGCAGGCGCGCCGGAGGAAATCGCCGCGAATCCCGCATCGCTCACCGGCCAGTATCTCGCCGGCAAAGTGAAAATCGCCGTCCCCGAGACGCGCCGCAGCCCCAACGGAAAATCCATAGCGATTCTGGGCGCGCACAGCCACAACCTGAAAAATATTGACGTCACTCTGCCGCTCGGCCTGATGACCGTCGTTACCGGCGTCTCCGGCTCCGGAAAATCCACGCTCATCAACGATATTCTCTATCGCGCTCTCGCCGCGAAACTTTATCGTTCGATGGAAAAGCCTGGCGCGCATCGCGCCATCACCGGCATCGAGCACATTGATAAAGTGGTGCAGATTGACCAGGCGCCCATCGGCCGCACGCCGCGCTCCAATCCCGCCACCTACACCGGCGTTTTCGCGCCCATTCGCGAGCTTTACGCCATGCTTCCGGAATCGCGCGAGCGCGGCTATCGTCCCGGGCGTTTCAGTTTCAACGTAAAAGGCGGACGCTGCGAAGCCTGCCAGGGCGACGGCCAGCGCCGCATCGAAATGAATTTCCTGCCCGATGTGTACGTCACCTGCGAAGTTTGCCGAGGCAAACGCTACAACGCCGAAACGCTGGCCGTGCGCTACAAAGGCCTTTCCATTTCCGATCTTCTCGATTTGCCCATCGAAGAAGCTCTCAAAGTTCTGGAAAATATCCCGGCCATTCAGATAAAACTCCAGACGCTCGTGGACGTCGGCCTCGGCTACGTGCAGCTCGGACAATCCGCCACCACAATTTCCGGCGGCGAAGCGCAGCGCACCAAACTCGCGCGCGAGCTTTCCAAACGCCAGACCGGCCGCACGCTCTACATTCTCGACGAGCCCACCACCGGCTTGCATTTTGACGACGTCAAAAAACTTCTCGACGTCCTCAACCGCCTCGTCACGCTTGGCAACACCGTCCTGATCATCGAGCATAATCTCGACGTCATCAAACAAGCCGACTGGATCATTGATCTCGGTCCAGAAGGTGGCGAAGAAGGCGGCCGCATCGTCGCGCAAGGCTCGCCGGAACAAGTGGCGCGCGTGAAAAAATCCTACACTGGACAAATTCTCGCCCGCGCGCTGAACGGCAACGGAACGGGCGTAAACGGCGCAAATGGTGCAAAAGACAAGCGGTCGGCGGAGCAGCAGTAGCGCGTTGACGTGCTGTGCCTGTGCATTTTCGCGCACCAGCGAATGAAGTATAGTGAACGAGGACGAACAACAACGCTCGCGCATGACTTTCGACGATAACAATCCCTCGCACCCTGAACCCTCGCGCTCCGCCGCAGCCGCGCCCGAATCTCCACAGGCACATCTTGTGCCGTCCCTCACGCCCGGCTATCTGGGCCCAATTGATCCGCGGCTCCCTGACGATCTTCGCGTCCCCTGGGGCTGGCTCGACTTGCTGATCCTGGTTGTTGTCGCCTTCTTCGGAACTTTCGTCATCAGCCTGCTCCTCATTAAAGCATTCGCGATTTTTGGCCTCAGTTTTCACCAAATTCAGAAAGACGCCGGCGACAAGAATCTTTTCCTCATCTTGAATCAAGCGCTGCTATCCGTAGTCCTGCTGGCGTATCTCGCCACGCAAATGCGCCACACTTTTCATGCGCCTTTCTGGCGCACCATCGGCTGGCGCCCCTTGCAAACCGGCCACACATCTCGCGCAGCGGCCTATCTCGGATTAATTCTCGGTGGCTTCATGCTCGCGATCCTGGTGACGTTGTCTTCCGCGGTTTTCAAAGCTCCCAAAGGGACGCCCATCGAACAATTTTTCCAAGATCGCCGCAGCGCGCTGCTGCTGATGTCCATGGCCGTCCTGCTCGCGCCCGTGCTGGAGGAAACCATCTTCCGCGGCTACATCTATCCCGTCATTGCGCGCAGCTTCGGCGTGAACGCCGGCGTCGTAGTCACCGGTACGCTGTTCGGATTGCTGCACGCCTCGCAATTATGGGGAGGCTGGGCTCAGATCGTGCTGCTGGTTCTGGTCGGAATCGTTCTCACCTACGCTCGCGCCAGGACGCACACCGTAGTCGCCAGTTACCTGCTGCACGTCAGCTACAATTCATGCTTGTTTCTGGGCTTTCTGGTAGCCTCGCACGGCTTCCGTCATTTCCCCGCCGCGCCGTAGCCGCACGGACGACTGACGCTGTGAGCGAGTCGCCCTGCAACGAACCCCGTAAAATCAGCTACAATAGTAATTTGTGCGCGGCATCCGGCCCGCGCCTGTAACGGAGACGAAAGCGTTGCCAACAGTTGAACCCATTCAGTGGACATCCGCAGGGATCGTCATGCTCGATCAGCTCAAGCTGCCGACGGAAGTGGTCCATCATACCTATACGGATTACCGCGACGTCGCCAAAGCCATCAAGACGATGATTATTCGCGGCGCTCCAGCGATCGGAGTAGCCGCGGCCATGGGCATTGCGCTGGGCGTACAACGCTCCGAAGCGAAAACACTCGAAGATTTGCGTGCGGAATTTCCCATCATCTGTGAAACCTTCGCGCACACCCGGCCCACCGCTGTGGACCTCTTTTGGGCGATCGCTCGCTTGAAGCGCCGGTTCGAAGAACTAGCACTGGGCGCTTCGCGGAATGGCGCTGCCGGCCTGGAAGGAATTCGCGCGGCAATGGTGCAGGAAGCTTTGCTAGTGCACGAACAGCGCCGCGCCGGCGATCGCAGCATCGGAGAATTTGGCGCCGCGCTAATGCCGAAATCCGGCCGCGTGATGACGCAATGCAACGCCGGCGCGCTAGCAACCGCAGGAATTGGCACTGCGTTGGGCGTGATTCGCGTAGCGATTGAAGAAGGCAATCAGATCGAGGTTCTGGTGCCCGAAACGCGCCCCTTTCTGCAAGGCTCGCGCCTAACCGCTTGGGAACTCAATGAGGACGGCATCCCGCTCACGCTGATCACCGACAACATGGTGGGCCACTTCCTTAGGACCGGCGGGGTCGGTGCCGTAGTAGTGGGAGCCGACCGCATCGCCGCGAACGGCGACACCGCCAACAAAATTGGCACCTACGGCATCGCCGTCCTGGCCAAAGAAAATAGCGTGCCGTTCTACGTCGCCGCGCCCATCTCCACGATTGACCTCTCGCTCGCCAGCGGCGATCAAATCCCCATCGAAGAACGCTCTCCAGCCGAAGTCACGCACGCAGCCGGCGTGCGCACAGCGCCAGATGTCCGTGCCGCTCACATCGCCTTCGACGTAACTCCCCACCGCTACATCACTGCGATAATCACCGAACGCGGCGTAGCGCGACCGCCATTCGCTGAATCACTAAAGCGACTAGAAAGCGCGTAGCGCGACGCACTAAGCCCACTGCTGGTTTTTTTGCCGATTGTAAAAGAGAACCGCAGGTGGGCGACCGCAAACAAACACCAAAATCATGGGCGGGACTTCATCATTCGCGGCGCGAGCAGAGTTCGCCGCAAACTAAATGGCGTTTCTAAGTACGCTCAGGGAGATACTTCGCTGCGCAGGTGCTTCGCCAGCTTCTCAATCTTCTTGAGGTCTTCCGTAAGGTCCTTGGGTAATTGTCCTTTGTTCACCTGCTCCATCTGCGGCTGCAAACTATCCACCAGCTTCCGTAGTTCCTGCGTCTCCGCGTTCACTTGATCAAGGTTCACCTTTTTCGTGTCAAATTTTGCGGGCGCTTCCATCGGCGCATTGGCCATGGTGTCCGCCGTCGTAATCCCCGGGGGTTTAGCGTGCCCCATTTGCGGAGTCACGGGATCTGGCAGGAGCAGCAAAACGCACAGGCAAAAAAACAGTGGTCGCATACGAACCTCCTTATGCGGACGAGCTTGCGCTCGATTCTACTCTTTTCCGTTGGCCCAGGACCCGCAAAAAAAGCTCGTTGGTTTGACTGCTGAAGACAAGATCGCAAAAAAAAACTGGCTCCGGTTTCCCGAAGCCAGTTTTAATTTTTGAACCTCCGAGATCAGCGCGCCCTTTTGGCTGCGCGCCGAGCCTTGGATTAGAACTGGAGCTTCAGGCCCCACTCAATTGTGCGCGGCGCACCGAAGGCAAACACGCCCGTGCCGGCTCCGATTCGGTCCGGCCGGCCCTGCTGCGTCGTACCGTTGATCGAACCAACGTTACCGTTGAGCTGCCCGGTCAATGCATTGGCCGCTGAGTCGAAGTTGGAGAAGTTGAATAGGTTAAACACACTCACGCTCGGCGTAATGGCAAGCCGTTCGTGGAATGCATGGCCCACCCAGCTGAATTCAAGGTCGAAGGCCTTCAACCAGCCAAGTCCTACTTGCCCAGCCACAACAGGCGGGACAGGAGCAGCGACACCGCCCAACGCTTGCAACTGTGCGAGCGTGAACAGACCATTATTGATGAGCGTCTGCCCAGCCGGAGTCGGAAGCACTCCACCTATGGTCGAGTTGTAGTTGTTGACGGCATTGGTCAGACCGCCTGGTCCGAGTCCCCGCATGTAAGCTCCGACGTTGTACAGGTTGTAATTGCAGGTCCCGCCTACGTCGCCGCAGGTTGAGCTCGTCTGTGATTGCGGCAGCGGCTGGCCAATTTGCCCGTCGCCGAGAAAGTTAGATGCGAAAATTCCACCTGGCGCGCCAGCGAAAACCGTGCTGGCCGCAGTTGGCAGCACATACGGCGTCGCAGCGAACGGTGACCAGAAGTGCGAAAGCAAACCAAGACGGAACCCAGCTGGTAGATCTGCGTAGCCGCCGAAGTTGAACTGGTGCGTGCGATCGAGTGAACCCGGCCCCGTGAGAGCCAGCGGGTTGCGATTGTCGAGGCTCTCCGACAAGAAGTCCGCATCGCCAGCCGCTATGCCGGCACCTGTGGATCCAGCGTTCACGTAGCGAGAAAGCGTGTAGGTAGCTTGGAAATTCAGGTACTTAACGCCGGTGAACGGGTGCCGGACGTTATTCGTGAATTTCAGGTCCATGCCGTTATAAACCGATCGGCCGCCCGCATGGTACAAACCGAACGGGCCGACGGCTGGGTTCTGTGATTGAAAGGCACAGGTCGGGCAAGGAACGGGCCCCAAGTCGTTCGCGGAGTCCAGTCCGTTCCCCGCGAAATCCGCAATCGTCGCTCCACCACCAGTTGGATGCAACCCTGGGCACGCCGCAATCGCTGCATTGATGCTTCCCACTCCACAAGCCGTCAAGGTATTGGCAATGGCTGCCGCACCCAACGCGGGATTGAAGAGAGATACATCACCGGAGTGGTTGATGTCCGTTGCCAGCAAATAGTGCAGACTGACGTTGCGGACGTAATCGGCGCTGAACACCATTCCAGGACGTATTTCATGCTGGACGCCGATGTTCATTTGAATCGATCGCGGAGATTTATAGTTCGGATCGAGCAGACCCGCTCCGGAAAGATTTACGCCTCCTGAGGACAGAACGCCCGGCAGGAAAGCCGAATTCGGGCCGGTTGGATCCGCCGCGAAGGAAGCTTCGGTTTGAGCCTGGAAGTTTGCAGTGCAGGTGAAAAATGGTTCGCCTGTGCATGGGCCGGCGCCAGCCCCGACCGTGGCTCCGATTGGTGTATTGCAAACCACGGTTCCCGCAGCTGGGGATCCGCCGATGAAGTTTGTGGACCCGTCGCCGAATGCTATCGGACCCGGCGCCCTTTGAGACGTCGCGGTCGCTCCAGCACTGCAAGCAGTTTGCACTTCATTGAAGGCCCCGTTTGGAAGCTTTAGCAAGCGGTCAAACAGCACGTCGTTGAATACCGTGTTGTCGAAGTAAATTCCCACTCCGCCGCGGATGACTGTCTTGCCGTTGCTAGTGGGATCCCATGCAAACCCTGCCTGCGGCGCAAAGTTTTTGTTGGGGTTCCTTACCGGATCCCCAAGCCCTGGGAAGAAATTGTCAAGTGCCGGAAGCGATATATCGCTATCCGTTCGCCCGGTGTCCCGGTCATAGCGCATACCGTAGTTCAAAGTGAAGTTTGGCTTCACCTTCCAGCTGTCTCCGATATACGCGCCAACGCGGTTATCGGGCCCCAAACCACCGTTTGGCTTTCCAAACCGCGCGAGCTCCGTAAAGGCGCCTTCGCCGTTTCCGATAGCCACAGAGTCGGCGACGTAGTTCAAGGGGCAAGCTGCGCCGGTCTGGCCGCCGGGGCAAGTAAGAGTGCCCGGCGCAAACAAAAAGGTTGACGTGTCTTCCGGCGCTAGACCGTTGAAGCTCGCGAAAGTCCAACCGGTGATTCGGTTATAGTCAACTCCCCAGCGGATGATGTGTGATCCATACACCTTGCTGCCATCGTACTTCACTTGGCGGTCGCTCTGGATCGTTGACTGGGGCGCCAGGAAGCTCGGCCCGCTCGCAAATCCAGTACCCGAAAGAACGATCTCGTTCGGAATATCCGCAAAAGGCAGCGAGCTGCCCTGCACGGCGTCCGCGATCGTGTTCACGAACTTCAAATATTCGGCGCGGAAGCTGTGCGTGATAGAGCCCTGGTTAATGTCCACGCCGCCGCTCACCGTCTTGGTGCGGTCCTTGTTGTCATAGACCGAGTAGTTAGCGGCACCGCCGAAGTTGCCGACGTCGGATGCCTGCCAGTAGGTGAATTTCCCGAATGCCTTGATATTTTTTGCGATTTGATAATCCACTCTTCCGATCGTGCTGGTGTCATGGAAAGGCGCTGGGAAGGTTCCTGAAAACGAAGACAGGTTCGTTCCGTCAAAGCCTGATGGAATCGAGCCTACCAACACGCCGCCAGCGTCGTGCGCCAGCAGTCTTTCGGCATCAGCGAAGAAAAACAGTTTGTCCTTAATAATCGCACCGCCAACGTCGCCGCCGTACTGGCTGCGCTGGAATTGCGCGTCGGCCGGGTAAGCCGCGGCCTCGGAATTGTCGCGATACAGCCCGAAAGCCTCTCCGTGCAGGGTGTTCGTGCCCGATTTCGTGACTACGTTCACCGAACCGCCCGAAGTCAAATCGTTCGAAATGTCCAGGTTGGACTGCGCGAGTTGGAATTCCTGAATCGCGCTGGAAGGAAGGCCCGTGGTCGTGGTGCCCACGTTCTCATCGCTGACGTCCACGCCGTCCACCGAAATACGCGCGCTGCGGCCAAACTTTCCGCCGAAGGAGATTGACGAGAAACCAATCTTGGTCGGATCGAAGTTGCCGCCATCCTGAATCTGTACGCCCGGCTCAAGTTGCGCCAGGTCCAAAAAGTTGCGGCCATTGACTGGAAGATTTTCGATTTGCTGCGAAGTCAGTGTGCCCGCGATCTGCGATTGCTCCGTGTTGACCGTAACTTCCTGGCCGGTCACTTCGAGCACTGTGGTAGAAGAGCCCACCTCAAGCTTGGTATTCACTGTCGAGACCTGCCCGACTACTACGACCGTGCTTATTTCAGCGGTCTTGAAGTTGGGGGCCTCAACGCGCACTACATACGTCCCAGGAGACAGCGCGCTCGCGGCAAACTGCCCCGCCGAACTGGCTGCGCTATTGATGACTGCTCCAGTCTCCTTATTGCTAATCGTAATCTTTGCATTGGGAACCACGCCACCCTGAGCGTCCGTGACAATACCTTGAATGCTGCCGGTATTCATCGTCGCTTGTGCGGCAAGCCTCGTTGGCATGAACATCACTGTTACGAGGAGCGCAAACATCACACCCAAAAACCCCTTCCAATTCATACACCCTCCTAGAAATTGTGGCGAGAAAATCGGGAAAACTCGCAACCCACCCCTGCCCCAGACTGTCAAACCCCTAGTCGGCGGCTACATCGCACGTTTGTTTCCATGTAAAATCAAAAATAAGGTCATTGAAATCAATAATTTGAAGGGAATGCAAAAATACGTAGGCTGATTGTCATACTGTTTTCCATATACACGCACGCAAATCTGTATGTTCTTCTGTATCGCTAGCGGCGCTTAACCGCCCTGAGACTCGATGGAGCGGCGCCGTCCCTCGAAGTCACCATCCGCATTTCGAAAACAAACGTATGCAAATCGCCATATACACCCTTCTGTTTACATTTTACAACTCGGATACATCGCCTACTCTTTTGCATAGAACTACCAGTTAAACTGCTTGTTTTCCGCTAGATAAAAACAATTCGAGATGGCAGAACCGTTGCATTCCAGTTTTCGGGGAGTGGGATGAATGGAGATCCGCGATACAACCGCGCGCAAGCGAAATTGCGCTTCTCTTCCCACCTCAAATCACGCCGCAACAGGAGCTACGAAGATGAAACTGAAGCATCTCAAACGCCTGGTGATGCTTTTCGCCGTTCTCTGGACCCTGTCACTACACTGCGCCAGTTTGGCTGCGCAGACTCAGACCACCGGCGACGTCGCCGGTGCGGTGACGGACGCCAGCGGCGCCGTCGTGCCCAACGCCAAAGTGGTTCTCACAAGCAACGACCGCGGCACTTCGCAAGACGTCACCACGAGCAAAGACGGCGTGTACCGCTTCTTCCTGCTGTCGCCCGGCAGCTACACCGTGATCGTCAGCGCCCCGGGATTTCAAACGTCGCAGCAAGTGGTCGAGGTTAACCTTGGCCAAATCGCCACGGCAGACGTGCATCTCTCCGTCGGATCATCCAGCACCACGGTGACGGTGTCCGAAGAAACTCCGCTGGTTGAATCCGAAAATGGCAACGTCTCCAGCACCTTGTCTGAAAAACAAATACAGGAGATGCCCAACTCCGGCAACGACATCACGTTTAACGCGCAAATGGCGGCGGGTTCGGTTTCCAACACCGCCGGTGGCGGCTTGGGAAATTTTTCGAGCTTCGGCATTTCGGCAACCGCCAATCTTTTTACGCTGAACGGCATGGACGATAATGATCCGTTCCTCAGCCTGAACAACTCCGGCGCCACCAACCTGATGCTGGGCAACAACGAAGTTCAGGAAGTATCCGTCACGGCCAATGGCTATTCCGGAGAATACGGAACGCTGGCTGGCGCTAACGTCGCGTACGTCACCAAGAGCGGCACCAACGAGTGGCACGGAAAAGATTCCTACTATTGGAACGGCCGCGCGCTCAACGCCAACAGCTGGTTCAACAACGCCGGCGGCGTTCCGCGTTCCTTCGTAAACGCCAATCAGTGGGGTGCCGATATCGGCGGACCGATTCTGAAGAACAAGGTCTTCGGTTATTTCAACACCGAGGGTTTGTACCTGTTCATACCCGCGGGCGGAGAAACGATTTCCATTCCCAGCCCGCAATTCGCAGCTGCTACGCAGAACTTCATCAATACAACGTACGGCGCCAGTTCTCCCACCGGCACCTTCTACAACAAGATCCTTTCGCTTTATGCCGGAACCCCGGGTGGCCCTGGCACTCCGGTAACCGCTGCAGGTCTCGGCTGCGATAACTCCGTGGCCGATATCAACGCGGTAGCGGGCACCACCTTTGGCACCACCACTCCCTGCGCCAACACTCTCACGGCAGTCGCCAGCAATATGACGCACGATTGGCTGGTCGCCGGCCGCGTGGATTGGAACATCGGGAATAACGATCGAATGTTTACGCGCATTCAGAAAGAACACGGGTTGCAAGCTTCGATCACCGATCCGATCAACCCCATTTTCAACGCGCAGAGCGATCAGCCCGAATATCAGGGCCAATTTCAATGGACGCACGCGTTCGCCGGCAGCGCGGTCAATCAGTTCATTGGCTCCGGTCAGTGGTATTCGGCCGTATTTGACAACGTCAATCGCAGCGCCACGCTCGCCGCGTTCCCGACGCTCCTGAATTTCGGCAACGGCGCGTTCCAAACGCTAGGCGGATTCTTCGGTCTGGGCAACAACTTGCCGCAGGGACGCAATGTCACCCAATATCAGGTATCCGACGACTACTCCAAGACTATCGGCGTGCATACGCTGAAAGTCGGGCTGAAGTTTAGGCGCGACGACGTTACCGATTTCGATCTCGGCTTGTTTACGGACGGGGTTGTCACGCCTTCTAACCTGGGAGCTTTCTTCTTCGGAGGATTCGATCCCGGCGCCGTCGGAGGCGTCAGCAACCTGGCGCAAACCTTCACTGGGGCCACGAAATTCCCCGCCGCGCTTTACAACTTGGGCGGCTACGTGGAAGACGATTGGAAGATCAAGAGCAACCTGACTCTCACTCTGGCCTTGCGCCTCGAGCATAATTCCAATCCCATCTGCACCACGAATTGCTTTGCAGCTCCGTTCGAACCCTTCCTCTCGCTCGATCACGACGTGAACACGCCTTACAACGCGGCCATCCAGACTGGGAGAAGGCAAGCGTTGCCGTATCTGACCACCGTCGCGCCGCAACCGCGCTTCGGTTTCGCTTACACTCCGCACATCTTCGGGATGAAAGGCGAAACGGTAATTCGCGGAGGAATCGGCATCTTCTACGACGCGTTTCCGGGCATCGTCGCCGACAGCTTCGCGCAGAACTCTCCGGCCTTCAACGCGTTTTCGATCAATTCGTCGCCGGCCACGCCCAATATCGCTCCGGGCGAGGTGAATAACTTGTTCGCTGCAACCGCGGCGTCGAATGCCGCGTTCCTTGCGGGTTTTGGCAACGGCGCGACGTTCCCTGAAATCGCTGCTTCTGTTCCGGGATTTTCTCCGCCGGGATTGTTTTCCGCCTCGGCTCGACCGCTGAATCCCCAATACCAGAAGTGGAGCCTCGAGGTGCAGCGTAGTTTCGGACAGAACATGTCGTTGGACGTCCAGTACGTAGGCAATCACGGCATCCACGAATTGTTCTTCGATAATGGCCTGAACGCCGCCGTTCCCATTTCTAGCGAATTTCCTACTGGCTTCAACGGCCTTCCGCAAACTCCACTCGACCCACGCTTTGGAGCCGTCACCCAAACCATCTCCGGTGGCGTCTCCAACTATAATGGTTTGGCGATGACTTTCACCCGCCGCTGGAGCAGCGGAATCGTGCAAGTCAATTATGTCTATAGCCACGCGCTCGATGACATCTCCAACGGCGGTAATCCTAGCGTGCCGTTCGTCAGTACCGCCTTCGGTGCCACCAATAGCGCCATTAGCTTTCCGGAGAATCCGTTCAATCCCCGTGAATTCAACTACGGCAATTCCGACTACGACGTGCGGCACTACCTTAGCGGCGACTACGTCTGGACCTTGCCGATTCGCAGACTTCTCCGCGACCATGGCTGGCGCCCGCTCACGGACGGATGGCAGGTTTCTGGAACTGTCTTCGCTCGCACCGGATTGCCTTTCACCCCAGTGGATCTCAGCACCAGCGGAGCTCTTCTGGGCCAGGACTACCCCGGCACGGTATTTGCGAACCAACTCTCGTCGACCAACGTGTTCGTCACCTGCCCAGCGGGCCAACCGCAGCAGAAGATCTGCCTCAACCCGAACGACTTCGCCACGTCGCCTTCAGGCTTCGGCAACGTAACGCGTAACCAGCTCCGCGGTCCCAACTACTTCAACAGCGACTTCACGCTGATGAAGCTGACCAAGATTCCGGGGTGGGAGAAAGGCCAGGTTGGATTCGGGGCACAGTTCTACAACGTATTCAACCACCCCAATTTCCAAGCTCCGGTCGCAGACGTCAGCAATCCGGCCTTGTTCGGAAGCATCGTGAACACGGTCAACCCGCCGACGACAGCTTTCGGATCAGGATTGGGAGCCAACGCATCGCCGCGCATCATCCAGGCCAAACTGCAGTTCACCTTCTAGGGCCCAGCACGTCGCACGAACCAACAAAAAGGGCGGCCCCGCTATGCGGGACCGCCCTTTTTGCGCTTATCTTAGCTGCGTTTCAAAGCTGTCCGGGCCGCGGCTGTGTGCTCCCGCCATCACGGCGTGGTTCGCAACGCAAGAGCAGCTGCCTTAGCCGTATCGGCCGCCAGAGCGAACGCCCGCGAACTGCTTATTGCGCGTCGGTGACCTTGCCTTTGACGAACGTTACCTTGAGATCTTTATATACGTAAATCTGCTTGGGGCCCAGATTTAGGATCTTGTCCGGCTGACCCAGTATCGCGGTCACTTGATCCGGCGTCTGCCCAATCTCCACCGTCGCTGGCGGCGCCGCCGGGGCTGCGGGTGCCGCGGGTGCGGCTGCCGGAGCGTCCGCCGCCGCGGGCTGCTGCGCGTCGCCTCCCGCCGCCTGGTCCGGCTTTGCAGCATCGTCCGATTTCGCGGAATCGTCAGCCTGAACGGTCAAGACTTCCGCCACCAGGCTCAGCACCTGATCCGCGCTGAGGTTCGAGCCTTTCGGGAAAATGAATTTGAGCTGCGAGTAATACCGGATATCCTGGTAAGGATCGCTGAACAAGCTGAAAAGAACGCCGTCGGGCTGTACGGCGATACCCGTCACCCAAAATTTCTCGCCGGTAACAAATTGCCTCCCCTGCACGGTCTGCGGCGGCGGATGTCCGATCATGCTGCCAAAACCTTGCAGCTTTTGATGCACTCCATACGCGCCCTCGGAGAGCCTGCCGCCGCTGTAGGTGTTCACCGGCGGGACTTGCGTTGTGGTGGGGTACATCAAAAGCTTGTCTTTCTGCAGCACCAGCACAGCGCCCGCGGTGACGATGTCGCTCTTATCGTCCGTCGGCTTGGTGAGCTGGTACTTCGCTTCCAGTTGACTCTGCACGGAACCCTGCGCTCCGGCTGTGAACCATGGAAAAATTCCCGCGACCGCCAGGACGGCAATTTGCATCCGAATCGGAAGTCTGGCCTTCATTGATAACTTCTCCTTGGGCATGGCAAGCCCTGAGGTGTTTGTCGGAAATTGTGAAACTCGGTGACTGCACTATTTGCTTCGAACGTCGCTGAATCGGCAGCGCCAGTGGCTTGCACCACTGACGCTCCGAATCCGGTCTAGCGCCTCACGGTATTGCGATGTTGGTGCCGTGACCGCCAGCGTTACTTTGTGTTAGTCGTTGCCCTGACCGCTGGCTGCCGTATCCGATTGCACGTCAGCTTGGGCCTTATCCGCATCCGCTTGTTGCGCCTCGAGCTCGCCCTTCACCGACGTATCCGGCTTCACTTGGCCATCGGGATTCGGCTTCGTCTTGGTGTCAGGAGCTGCTGGCAAGCCGTTCTTCCCTTGGTTGTCTGCCAGCGTCTTGAGCCCTGAATCCAGCTGCTCGCGGAAGTGGTTGTGCATTTCCTGCAGGTCGTCAACAGCCACCGCGACTTGCGAACCCGACGCGCAGTCGGATTTCTGGCTCGCGCTGACCAGCACCTTCACGCTTTTGTTCGCGTCCGGAGTGTCGTCAATTCGTGTCACGACGTCTCCGGCCGATAGTGAGCAGTCCGCCCCGTCCGGTCCCGTTTCATTCAGCACGTCGCTGACGATGAATGTCCGGTGATTGGGGTCCAGAGCCGCCGGGACCTCTTCGGGCTGGTTTGCATCGGCGGACGTGTCTGCCGCTGCCGCCGGCGCTGCTGCTGCCGCCGCAGGTTGCGGTGCCTGCGCGGCGGCTTGTTCAGCCGCCAGCTGCGCCTTCACTTCATCCGCGATTGCCTGCTTCACTTCCGGCGTCAGCGCTACACCACCGCCACCACCGCCGTTGCTGGCATCCTGTTGTGCACCGGCATCGCCTTGCGCAGCCGCGGCATTCGCATTCGCCGCTGCCTGAGCTTCGTACGCTGCCTGCAGGTTCTGGCTGATAACGTAGTCCGTCATCCACAATGCAGCGGTGGCGTAAGCCGGATACGGATTGAAGTAGTAACTGTAGGCTCCAAACCACGGCGCTCCACCCCAGCCCCATGAATAAACTACCGGAGCGGCCCAGGGATTGTAGGCCCAACCGTAGAATGCCGGACCGTAGTAGAAAGCCGGCACATAGCCGTAGTAGTAGCCTCCGTGGTAGTAGCCACCACGGTATCCATACGCATAGTAGCGGCCGCCACGGTAGTAGGTTCGTCCCATGTACCGGTGCCCGTCGCGTCCCCGATAGCCACGCTCGCCATAGCCCCCGTGCCGCCCGGTGTTGACCAGCCGGCCGCCCCCAGCGCGCCGCCCTTCAACTCTCGTGGCTCCGTGCGCGCCGCGGGTGATCGTCGCCCCATGCGCGGTCTTGATGGAAGTGACCCGGCCGCCCGAAACGCGCGCCGTATTGCCACCCTTGGTGGTTACAGTCTTAGCAGGTGCTGCTTTCGCCGCGCCGCTCTTGCCGGCAGCTGCACCGCCTTTGCCAGCCGTGTTAGTCGCGCCAGCCTTACCGCCGGCAGCTGTCGTTCCCTTACCACCTGCCGTGGTTGTCGCGCCCTTACCAGCGGCGGTCGTCGTCGCACCCTTACCGGCGGTTGTGGTCGTCGTACCCTTGCCAGCAGTGGCCGTCGTCGTACCTTTGCCGGCAGTGGTTGTCGTCGTGCCTTTACCGGCGGTGGTCGTCGTACCCTTATTGGCCGTCGTGGTTGTAGTTCCTTTGTTGGCCGTGGTGGTCGTCGCACCCTTATTAGCCGTGGTAGTGGTGGTGCCCTTGTTCGCAGTGGTTGTCGTTCCCTTGTTAGCGGTAGTCGTGGTGCCCTTATTGGCCGTGGTGGTGCCCTTGTTGGCCGTAGTGGTCCCACCGCCCCTATTCGCGGTCGTCGCGCCGCCTCCTCCTGCCTTCGCGCCGCCCGTGTTCCCTCCTGCATGCGAGGCAGGGGCGGAAGCATGCGCTGCGGGGGCAGCCTTGGGCGCTGGCGCGCTCTTGTTCTTCTGCCCCCAAGCCAGGCTGGGGACCGTGATCAGGCTCAGTATTAAGAGCCACCTTGCCACGACGGTAGTGATGGGCCGAGTCGATTTCATCGTAACTCTCCTCCTGACGTGAAATGATGTGAAATTCCGTCTCCGACTCTACTGCCAAGCACGTGCGAACCTGAAAATTCCCCGGCGCCTGCCGCGCCAGAACACCCCACCGCTGCCCTGTCGAATTCGGTCTGATTAGACGCTGTTTTTCGCGCCCGTTGACTGCTTCAAGGGTTGCGCCAGCACTGTCCGGAAGGATTGCGTTCTGCCACGAGAATAATAGGCTGGCTCCGCATAAACTCCGCGCCGGATCGCTCCGAAGCGGCCCTCCAATTCACATTGCGCAAAAGTGCCAGAAAAACCGTCACGGCGAGGATGATATTCGCTCCGCCAGCCGATTCACCGCGGCCGCTGCATCGCGACCCGCGATTACGCACATCCGTCGCAGACGCCCCAGGGTGGCATCTTCCGGTCGGATTAGAAGCTATGGTGCAAGAACATAGGCCCGCAACGCGCCCCTGTCAAGCCCGGAAAATCGCTCCGTCGTTCAAGACGCACCCTTCGTCGCCCGCTATGCCCACCGAATCGCGCCTTATCCAATCCTATGCAGCAGACTCTTTCACTCTGGCGCAAATGTCGTATTATGTCGGCAGCTTTCGGGCCTCCTGGACCGATCGTTCTAAAACCGCAGAGGCCAAATGACTGACGACGTCACTGGCGCACGCAAAGGCGACTACCTGATCCTCGGCACCCTGGGCGCCGGAGGCATGGGCAAGGTCTATAAAGTACGCAACACGCTTTCCGACCGCGTCGAAGCCATGAAAGTTCTGTTGCCCGATCTTTCCGAGCAGCAGGAACTCGCCGACCGTTTCTTGCGCGAGATAAAAGTTCTCGCCAGCCTGCATCATCCGAATATCGCCGAGCTGCGCACCGCTCTCACCATCGGCAATCAACTCGTGATGATCATGGAGTTCGTCGAAGGCACCACACTCGCCTCCCGCCTGCAACAAGGTGACGTCCGCTATGCCGACGCGCTCGTCTATTTCGATCAAGTGCTCGCCGCACTCGCTTGCGCCCACTCGCAAAGAATCGTGCATCGCGATATCAAGCCCGCCAACATCATGCTCGCCCCGTTCGGAGTCGTTAAGCTGATGGATTTCGGCATCGCACGCTCCGGCAACGATATGGGCCTCACCATGACCGGCACCACGCTCGGCTCCGTCGCTTACATGTCTCCTGAACAAGTTCGCTGCGAACCTCTCGATGGCCGCTCCGATCTTTATTCCGTCGGCGTCTCCTTGTACGAGACCATCACCGGGCAGCGCCCCTACGTCAGCGACAACAACTTCGAAGTGATGCAAGCGCATCTGCAAGTGCCGCCAACCGCGCCGATCGAGTTGAAGCCGGATATTCCGCCAGGCCTGAACCAACTGATCCTCATGGCCATGGCCAAGAATCCCGCGCAAAGATTCCAGACCGCCGACGCGATGCGCGGCGCGCTGCGCAGCGTCGCGCCTGTGCTGGGCGAACCAACTCCGTTTGCGCCGATGATTCCTCCGGAATCAACGCTCGACGTGGGAGCGCCGCAGACGTCGCACCCTTCGACGCCCAGCGCTCCGCGTGCGGTCACCGCTCGGCCACTAACAGCTCAGCCCATCACGGCGCGTCCGGTCACCGCTCGCCCCTTAACTGCGCAGCCGCTTCATCAGCCACCCACGACTCCGATTCCGCCGCTCGCGCCGACGATTCCGCTCGCTGGCTCGGCCTCGCATTACTCGCAAGCAGAAGCTTCAGCGTTAAGAATCGCGACGGTGCAAGCGAGCGCCGGAAATCGCAGTCCTCTTTACATCACTCTCAGTGTGGTGATCGTGTTGCTGGTGTTGACTGCGGCTGGGTTTGGCGCGAAACGCTGGATGGACGCGCGCTCGTCCGAAAGTGCCACCACTACACCGGCGGACAATTCGACGCCGGATGTGCAGACGATTCCCGCGGCGGATCCTGCGCCTACGACCCCGAACAAACCGATTGAAGCGTCGAGCGGGAAGCGGCACGCGAGCACGGCGCAGGTTGCGCAGAATCCAGCGCCGCAACGGAACACGCCACAACAGCAAACCCCACCGCCAACGCCAGCCGCGCCGCAGCAAACCGTAGCGCAGCAACCAACTCCGGTTGCACAGCCTTCCTCAAACGCGCCGCCGGACCACCGCGCCGCAGAGCAATCCGCGCGGAAGACCGTGGCATCCGTCGCGCAGCTCGCCGCTCTCGAGCACGAGGAATTTGACGACCTTTCCAAGCGCGACAACAAAGTGAACGCGCGCATCGCGGCCTTGCCGCAGCAGCCTGGCGCGGACGTCGCTATCTCACAGCAGATGGCGCGCAATGAATTGGTGCTCGCGCAACGAGCGCTGCAGCAAGGTGACATACAAAACGCCCAGAAGTATATGGAACAAGCGGAAGCGGATATAACCAAGATCGAGAAACTGATCGGGCACTAAACAGGATATGTAGCGGCGGTCCCGCTTTGCGGGACCGCTATCGATCCGTTACCTGCCGGCGATCCACGCCGTGACACCGATGGCGTCCGCCGCGGCGGACGCCGCTACGGAATCGAATCCTTCCGCAGCGCGCGTCCTTCAGCCAAACTACAGGCCTACTCTTTGGAAACGTTGACGAAGTACAGATCCGTGGCCACATCGAATTCGTTTTTCTTCAGCGGTGTTTTCATCGTCTGCCAATAAGTAGTGGCCTGAATGATCTGCCAATCGGTTTTCTTCCCGACGCGAATAGGCATCGCGAAATCCGGCTCGTCCGCCTGCCAGCGATAATCCAAGGTGCCATCCGCTTCATTGAATTTCAGCTCGAGCGTGGGAATCGCGGTGTGGCGCAGATACTGATCGAAGAGCGGCGTCAGATACAGCTGGGTCTGCTGGTTGAAGTACGCGACCACGTCCTCCGTCATGATGTTCTGATATTTAAAATGCTGATAGAAATCGTGGATCAGCGCCCACCAGCGAGCATCATCATTTATCACGCTGCGGAGCGTATTCAGGAAAAGCGCGCCCTTGAAATACATATCCTGCGGCGGAGTCGCCGCGATGCCTCGCTCCGCAATGATTGGCTCGCGGTTTTGCACCTTGGGTTTGTAACCGTTGACGTACTTCAGCGCATCTTCGTGCCCGAAGGTGTATTCGACGTAGAGAACTTCCAGATATGTAGTCCAGCCTTCGTGAATCCACATGTCCGAGCGGTCGGCAGCCGAGACGGCATTGCCGAACCACTCGTGCCCGCTTTCATGAATGATGATGAAATCGAATTTCGGACTGACACCCACGCCCGTCCAGTCGCGCCCCAGATAGCCGTTGGTGAAATGGTTGCCGTAAGCCACCGCGCTCTGATGCTCCATACCGGAGTAAGGCACCTCGACCAACTTATAGCCATCCTTCATGAAGGGATATTCGCCGAAATAATGTTGGTAGGCCTCGATCATGCCCTTGGCCTGCGCGAATTGTTTTTTGGCCTTCTCCAGATCTTCCGGCAGCACGTAAAAATCCAGCGGCAGGTCGCCCAGCTGATCTGAAAAGTGCACGTAGTTCCCGATGTTCAGTGCAACGTCGTAATTGTTGACGGGATATTGCACCAGCCAGTCCCAGCGAGTGTAGCCGTCGCCCAGATCGGTTTTGCCCAGAAATTTTCCATTGGAAACATCCACCAGCCCATTCGGAATCGCGACGCTGATCTGCATGTTCTCGACTTCATCGCGCCACTGGTCTTTGTTCGGCCACCAGACGCTTGCGCCGATGTCTTCGCACGCGGAGTAAATCCAAGGGCGCCCCGCGGGATCTTTGCCGAACGTGAAGCCACCGAACCGCGCGGTCTGCAGCGGATGTCCGGAGTAATAAAAATCGATCGTGTATTCCTGCCCCGAGTGCAGCGTCTCCGGAAAATCCACGAACACCGCGCCAGAATCGCGGACATATTGCAGCGGAGTCGTACCAAGCAGGATTTTGTCCACCCCGAGCGCGGAATGCAGATCCAGTTGAATGCGCGTGCCGTCCTGCAGCATCTTGAAGCGAATGGAATTCTTGCCGCTGATCGTCTGCTTATCCGGATCAACGCGCACCTCGAGATGGTAGGAGAGCAAGTCGTTGTTGACGCGGTAAGGCCCATAGGCGCCGCGCAAAATGTCCGCGAGCGTGATTGGAGCGGGCGCCGGCGCCGACGCGGCGGCGGGTGGTCGTTGCCAGGCTGGTGACGAAGCCGGAGAAGTAGCCTGCCAGGCCGCGGAGCTCGAGACGGCAGCGGTCCCAAACACCAGAAAAACCGCACCCTGCGCCAAGCGATTGCAGAAATTCGATCCGAACATCCGGGCAGGTCTCCTGTGGGCCTGAATGGCTGCTCCGCTAGAAAAATAACACGGCGGGAAGCTCCGTACCAGCGCGAGGAAAACCGCAGAGCACGGAGAATCTGTGCCGGGCGGGCATTACCATCTCGGGCCTGAACTGATTGTGCAATCAACTTGAGGACGGCTATTGCTTCCTGGATGACGCTCGGCTACAACTGCTCCCGCACTGTTGGGATTTCCCGGCAAAAAGAGGAACCCGGCAAGACGCCCCACCTGAAGCTGCGAAAAAATTGCGCGAGGAACTGCGACCGACTGATCGCAAGGGAACCGATGAGCGGAACTGACGAGATGCACGTTACGAATCGCACTGCACAGCTGCGCCGTGTAGGCGACGCACGCTTGCGCCGCGGAGGATTTTACTTTCTTTGTGCGGCGATGGCGGCGCTGCTGTGCCTGGCTCTAGCCACTCGGCTACGGGCCGACACGATTTCCGGCACGGTGAAGGATCCTTCCGGTGCTGTCGTGGCGGGAGCGCGCATCGAAATCAGCGGCGGCAACTTGACGCAGCCGATCGTGCTCACGTCCGATGAAAGCGGCAAGTTCGCGGCACCCAATCTGACCCCGGGCAGTTATTCCGTGCGTGTCGCTAAAGACGGCTTCGACGATGTGGTCGCCGTGGTGGGGCTGAAAGGCACGGCGGAGCTCGCGCTGAGCCTGACCATCGCGCAGCAGAAGACCAGCGTGAACGTGACCGAGAAAAACTCGGCGTTCGCGAATTCCGATGCGGGCTACCGCCGGCTGCGCGACGTGGGCCTGGGCGATAGCTACCGGCTGGAAAATTTCACGCTGCATATGGACCTGGGAACTTTCCAATTCAAATCCGGAACCATTACTTTTCTCGCCCTCGTAGATCGCGTCGAAACGGGCGCGATTTTCGTGGGCCAAGGACATTTCACGCTGCAGCCCGTCGACGACATCAATAAGCGCGAGCTGCTGCGCCGTAGCGGCGCTGCGAGCGCGGAGGAAGATTTCAGCGAAGCGGTGTTTCGTTTCACTGGCAACCAGTATGTGCGATTCACTACGGAACTGGGCGGACGAACGGAAACGCCGCCCGAAGCGGCCGCGGTGTTTGCGCGCTGGAGGGAGAAGGTCCGCCACCGGCGCGAAATTCCCGAAGGATTCACGCAGGCAATTCTGCAGAGTGAAACGATCGATAACGTAGACGCGGACGTGCTTGCGGCGATTGACAATCCGAAACATCCCGCGTTTTTCAACGCCTACATGCACGGGACGCCGCATAAGGACCTGCGCTTTTTCATTCGCGCGCGCGTGGGAGCCATTCCGCAACTGGATTCTCCCGAGGAAGTGGCGCTGATCAATTGCAACGGCGGGGAAATGGACGACGGCGTATGGTATTCCGCGCACTTGTTATCCGAGCAGAGGGCGAACACCGCGAATTCGCGCGAGGACAAACGGCTATTCGCCACGCACCGCTACAACATTGAAACCGTAATCGCGAGGAACGATCACCTCTTCGGGCGCGCCACGATCGCGTTTGAGCCACTGATTGCGGGCGAACGCGTGATGAAATTCGGTTTGCTGCCGACGCTGCGGGTGACGCGCGTCACCGATCAGAACGGCCAGGACCTGCATTTCATTCAGGAAAACAGAAAGGAGGACGGCTCGTTCTACGCCATCCTGGATGAACCACCGGCGATGGGACAGGAACATGCGATCAGCGTCGACTACGTTGGCGATAAAGTTCTGGAGGATGCCGGCAACGGAAGTTATTACGTCAGCGCGCGCGATTCCTGGTATCCGAACCTGAACGGATTCGGCGAGAAGGCGCTGTACGACCTGACGTTCAAGGTGCCGCCCTCGAACGTGCTGATCAGCATCGGCAAGCTGGAAGGGCAATCCACGGAAGCGGGATTCGCGGTGTCGCACTGGGTGACGCCCGTGCCGGTGGCCGTGGCGGGCTTCAACTACGGCCAATATAAAAAGATCGATTATCCGGACAGCATCACGCACTACAACCTCTCCGGATATTATTTGTCGGAATTGCCGAGCAGCTTGCAGCCGTACGAGCACAGCGCATTTTTAAGCTCCATGTCTCCGACGGCGATGACCAAATACGCGCTGGACCAGACGCGCGCGCAGATGCAGGTGTGCACGATATTCTTCGGCAGGATGCCATATGACAGCGTGAGCATTACGGAGCAGCCGAATTTTAGCTTCGGGCAATCGTGGCCCGGCCTGGTGTATTTGCCGATTTCCGCGTACATCGATTCGACGCAGAGGTGGATGCTGTTCGGGACGATCAATGCCAAGTTCACTGGGTTTGTGCAGGAAGTGACGCCGCACGAGGTGGCGCATCAGTGGTTCGGGCACGGAGTGGGCTGGGCTTCGTATCACGACCAGTGGCTCTCCGAAGGATTCGCGGAATTTGCCGCGGGACTATTTCTGCAGCAAGCGGTAGGGCCCAAGTGGCAGAAGGACTACATTGATTTCTGGGAGCGGCAGCGGGTGCGCATCCTGGAGAAAAATAATTTCGGCGTTTCGCCGAACGACGCCGGACCATTGTGGCTGGGACTGCGGCTGATTGCGCCGCGCTCGCCGCAAGCGTATCAGGGCGTGACGTACTCCAAGGGCGCTTACGTGTTGCTGATGCTGCGCTCGCTGATGTACGACGATCACGCGACGGGCGACAAACACGAACAAGCCTTCGTGGATATGATGCATGACTTCATGGAGAGCCACCGCAACGCGCCGGCTTCCACCGAATCGTTCAAGGCCATCGCCGAAAAGCACATGACCAAGCAGATGGACATCCAGCACAACGGCCGGCTGGATTGGTTCTTCGACGAATGGGTGTATGGCACGCAGGTGCCGCGCTACAGCTTCAAATATGAATTGAAGCCGGGCGAGAGCGGCCAAATCAAAATCCGCGCGGAAATCACGCAGAGCGAAGTGGACGAGCATTTCGCGATGTTCGTTCCGGTGTTTGCGGATTTTGGAAACGGCATGGTGCGCCTGGCCACGGTGGGAATCGTCGGAAATTCCACGCGGACGGTGGATTTCATTCTGGATCACCAGCCGAAGAAAGTCGCGCTGAATGCATACAAGGATATTTTGGAGCGCTGAGATTCTTGCGGCGAGTGGCTCGGTGACTACAAGGGGGGAAGGGCGGGCCGGGGCGACCCGCCCTTTTTGGTAGCTTCGAAGTCCCGGCTAAAAAAGCAGCTTCAATGCGAATTGAATCTGCCGCGCCGAGCCGAAGTCACCAACAGCAAACCGCGTGCTAAGAATTTTGCCGAACGCAGCGCTGGTGACCGTATTGGTGGGGTTGCCAAAATTAGGATGGTTGAAAAGATCGAACATCTCGGTGCGGAATTGCAGGTTGAACCGCTCCGTGATTTTCGTGTTCTTGACGATGGAGAAGTCGGTGTTAACGAAATCCGGACCAGGAAGCGAATCACGCCCGGCGTCTCCGGGATGGCAGCTACCGGGGACGATCGGGTACGTGCTGCCGCCCGGCGCGGTGGGCACATCGCTGAACGTGCACGGCACTGCGTATGTGGGACTCGTCGCCGTGGCGCAGTCAGGAATCGCTGGGGCGCCGCCGGTGGGCGCGCCGTTAAACGGCTCGCACAGCAGCGTGTTGCTGTAAAACTGTGCGGGACGCCCAGTGCCGGCGACAGCTCGGAGTTGATCCGGCCGCACGGTGAGTGAAGAGCCGGGCGCCGGCCCAATGATCAAAAGCGGCGTAATCGGATTGCCGTTCTGGGCCATGGTGATCACGCCGAGCTGCCATCCTGCGACGAATCGATTGCCCTTGAAGGGAAACTGGTAGAAGCCGCTGACGACGATGCGATTGCGCACGTCGAATTCGGACGAGGCGTAATCGCCGCGCGGATTGTAAACGTTCTGCAGCGGAACTTGATCGCCGGAACTGACCGAGCTGTAATCGAGAGAATGCGAATAGGTATAAGAGGCGAGAAATTCCAGGCCATGGGATAAATGCTTATTGAGCGTTACCCACAGCGCATTGTAATTGGAATTTCCCGGACTGAAAATCTGGGTGATATTGCCGATGGCGCACGGAGGATTGGGAGCGGCACACTGCGCGGGCAGCACCGGGCTGCTAAGAGGAAGCGTGGTGAACGGACGCGTGTCGTCGTAGAAACCGTTGGTCACGAACGGTTGATTAAAGTTGCCGGTCATTTGCAGGTGCGTGGCCTTCATGCCGACGTACGCAACCTCCAGCCCCAGTGCAGCAGTGAGCTCGCGTTCGACGGTGAGATTCCAATCCTGCGCGTACATATTGTCGAAGTTGGAAGCAAGCGCGCTGGGGCCCAAGCTGAGGCCGGTGATCGAGGCAGATGGATTCTCCAGGGTGATGGCGTTGGTAGCGGAGCTGACGCTGACGGGCAGAGCGAACGGCGGATTGCCGCTGAGAGGGCTGACGATGTTTGTGGTGGGGTCCTGGTTCGTGATGGCGTAGGCGGCGCGAATGGAAGTCTTGCCGTTCTTGAAAGGATCCCAGGCGAACCCGATACGCGGTTCGAAATTCTTGTTGTTGGTGTGAAACGGATGGGGAGTGGGAATGAGCGTGCCAGTGACAAGGTCGAAATTCGTGAAGCGGGCGTCGGCCGCGGATGGAGTGGAATCCCACTCGTAGCGCAGACCGAAATTGATGGTGAAGTTGGGCCGCCATTTGAAGCTATCCTGCGCGAACACGCCGTAGGACGGCTGCAGAATGCGGTCATTTCCAGCGCCGAGCAAGACGGTGAAGGCCGAGGATTCATCGGCGAGGAAATCCGCCATGGTGGGATAGGTGAAGCTGCCGACGTTCTCGGCGATGTTGTTGTTGTAGGCGCGCCGAATCTCTCCGCCGAAGGCCATGGAGTGGCGATCCTTAAGCCAGCTGAGCGTGTCGTTCAGGACGACGGTCGTGTCGCCGCGCCCTTGCGGTTCGGCGGTCGGGCCGCCGAAGTCCATGTCGCCGAGAACGTTGATGTTTGGTATGCCCACGCCCACGGGCGCGCCTGCGGGAAGCCCGATATCGAAATCTGCGGGGTTCAACGGCGTTGGCGTAAAGATCAGGTGAATGCGGTTGTAGCCGAGCCGCACGGTATTGGTGAGTGACGGGCTGAAGACGTGGTCCTCGCTGATAGTCATGAGCTGGCGGAAGCCGTTCCTGCTATCACCGAAGCCGGGGATATTCGCCGGCGATGCGCCGCCTTGCTGCGGTTCCTGGCGGAAGTCCTTCTGCATCACGTAATAGAAATGCAGGCGGTCGCTTTGGCGCAGCTCGACGTCAACATCACCGGAGCCTTGATTCAGGCTGACGTTGGCGAGAGTCGCGCCGCTAAAGCCGTTGAAGTTCGCGGGGATTCCGGTGGTATCCGTGCCCGGATTATTCGCCGCCGGGACCTTTGCGAGAAGGGCCAGAATCGCCGGCGAAGTTACCGTGGCGATCTGGTTCTGACTGGGAACGATAGCGCCCAGAGTCAGGCCTTGATGCTGACGGATGCCCTCATAGGCGACGAAGAAGAAGATTTTGTTTCTCTTGATAGGGCCACCGATGTCGCCGCCGAACTCGTTGTGTTTGAAGGGAGCCTGCGGCGTACCTACGTCATTGAAATAGTTACGGGCATCCAGCGCGTTGTTGCGGAAAAACTCAAAGCCCTCACCGTGGTATTCGTTGGAGCCGGAGCGCGTGGCGATATTGACGATGGCGCCGGCATTGCGGCCATACTGCGCGGGAAACGTGGAGTTATCCACTTTGAATTCTTCCAGCGTGTCTATCGGCGGCTGGAAAGTTACCTGATTCTGTGACGGATCATTCAAGTTGATGCCGTTAATCAGCCAGTTGGTGGTGTCTTCGCGCTGGCCGGCAGTGTTGATGGCGAACGAGCCCTGCCCGCGCAGCGGAGCGGTGAGAAAACCATTGGCCGGGGGCGTGACGGTGCCGGGGGTGAGCAAGTTCAAATCCACGAAATGGCGACCGTTCAATGGGATTTCCTGCACGGTCTTGGAATTGATGACCTGCCCAACGCCGGTGGTGGATGTTTCGATCAGGGGAGCTTCGGTGGTCACTTGGATTTGCTGGGAAACCGAGCCGACCGTCAAGTGCAAATCCTTGGTGACCGAAGTGGCCACATCCAGCGCTAGATCGCTGACCACCAGCGTCTGAAAGCCCGTCTGCGTAGCTGTAATTTGATAATTCCCAGGTGGCAGCGAAGGAAAGACATACAGCCCCGCGCTGTTAGTTTGCGCATTCCATTCTTCGGAGGTGGCGACGTTCCTCAACACAACTTTTGCTGAGGGTACGGCAGCGCCGGAAGCGTCCGATACCGTACCGTTGAGCTGCGCGGTGGACTGCGCATGCGTGGCGGGGCAGAGTGAAATCGACAGGATAAATAGCCGAATAATCAATACGATCGAGGCGCTTGAAAAGGCACCGCGTGCTTTCTGAGAGTTCATCGCTCCTCCTGGTTTGAAAGGCGACGTGGGATCGAGTTGGCGTTCGGGATTCAGCGGAATCTTTGACACTGATGCCGAAGCGCTTTCTCGCTGGTGGTTACACCGGGAAACCCGCCCAACATCGTCCGTTCTACCGACTGGACGTACACACCCATAGGGGCGCACTGGGTATGCGCCTAACTCGCTGACTTTTCGCAGGCAATTTCGTCGCCACGATTTCTCGCATATAGCGCCTCTAATAACTAATTTTCTTATCAGCATCTACAGAAAGCCAGGGACGGCTGGAACTGTTCGCGTGCCGCGGCGGATACGGAAATTCGTACGCGCCTTCCAATTCTTGGAGCGTAGGGGGGTTCCTCGGGGTCATTGGAAAGAAATGGCATACGGCATCGCTTGTCAGCGCATACCGTGTTCCCCTGATGGTGCCATTTTTTGGAATACGGAATACTGCGCCCGCTTCGTGAGTTTGCGACCGCAAGATTCGCGGCGCGCCGGGCGGTGTTGCAGCGCCGGAAGAGTTGGAGCCCCTGTTGACCGGGCCTTGATGCCCAAGCGAGGAACCACATGCGAACGATCCTGTTGATAATCCTGGTGATCCTGCTGCTGGGAGCGCTGCCCACGTGGCCGTACAGCGCGGGCTGGGGCTACTATCCCAGCGGCGGCCTGGGACTGCTGTTATTGATTCTGATAATTCTGGCAGTGATGGGTAAATTGTGAGGCACAGCAGATGAATCGTCCCACGGGTTTGACCGTCGCCGCGGTGCTGACGTTTTCGGGAGCGATGATCCTCGCGCTGACCTCGTGCGCTTTCTTTATGGTCGGCGTGATGGTCGTCACCGGAGACGAAGGCCGGGCTCCTGTGTCGGAGGCGATCGCAGGAATGGCGCTCGCAGGCGCCGTGTCGTTGCTGATTTTAGCGGTGGCAGCCGGGTACATGGCGTTTAACGTCGTGGAACTGCGCGATTGGGTACGCACGATATCCGTTGCAGAAATCGCCGCGAGCAGCAGAGAAAGACTGCGGAGCGCTTGCGCCGCGATCGCCGAGGTGCGTCGCGCCTGGTTCGCTGAATTAACTTCCTCACACAAAAGCCGCAGGCTCGAACAGCATCCGTGGCGGCGAATCTAAATCGCCGGCGTACAACGCACAGCACATCAAAATTCTCAGGGCATCACTGTTAATGTGAACTGCTGAGTGTGAGTTGGCGCGTTCGCACCCGATGCTGTGACTGTGACGACGTAGCTCGTCGGTTGGCCCGTCTTTTGGCCACTGTATCCAGCGCAATTTGCTGTCGCCAGCAACGCTGCGAATACCGCAGATGCCAGAAACGCGCGCGCGAAATTCATGTCCGGTGCCGCGGGTCGTTTGATTCCTACCGCCGCCACAACTCCCAAGATTGCCAAAAACAAAATACACAAGCCTGCCGTCCGGGATCCCGAAGATGGCGCGCTTGCCGGGGCCGTAGTTCCAGCAGCCGCGGGAAGTTGCACGGTTAACGTCGTGGACACTGCACTAGCAACCGGATCAACTGTCTGAGGATTGAAAGTGCAGCCTCCGCCGCCGGGCAAACCCGAGCACGAAAAGCTGACAGCTTGCTTGAATCCGTTCTTCGGCGTCACCGTCAACATCAAGCTCCCGGACGATCCCTGCGCAACGCTAAGTGACGAGCTACTCATCGTCAGCGAATAGTCGGCAGACGCAGCGGCCGCCACAGTCACCGTGAACGCGCTGGAAGTAGATGCCGCGTAGTTCGAATCGCCGGAATACGCTGCCGTAATTGTATGAGTTCCCGCGGCAAGATTCGCAGTACTGAACGAAGCCGCGCCGCCGTTGAGCGTCACGATTCCCAGCTGCGCTTGCCCGTCAAGGAATGTGATCGAACCAGTCGGAACGCCTGTGCCAGTCTGCGGCGCGACGCCCGCGGTGAATGTCACGTTTTGACCGGCCGTTAGCTGCGTGGCGGAAGCTGAAACGGAGGTGGTGGTCGCGATTTTGGCTGGCGCTGAAATTGTGACCGATACTGCCGCTGATTTGGACGACGCGAAATTCGTGTCGCCGGAATATGCCGCTGAAATCGAATGGGAGCCGATCGCCAGACTCGATGTATTTGACACTGCCGATCCGGACGAGTTCACCGATGCGGTGCCGATTTGAGTGCTACCGTCGCTGAACGCCACAGTGCCGGCGGGAACGCCGGATCCCGATTTTGGCGCGACAGTCGCGGTGAAGGTGATGGCCTGCCCCGAAGTCGCGTGAGTAGACGACGCGGTGAGCGACGTAGTCGTGGCAACGGGCGCAGACGCCTCCGGCGTGAAAACAAACACCGTCGCGGAGTACGCCGGGAAATTGTAATTCAGCGCGCCCGAGACGACCGCCGCCGGCGTACCAACGACAATTTGCGCCAAGTTTGCGTTGCTATAGGTGTACACGGCCGCCGTCGCGTTCGAACTGAAATTCGCAAGCGTTAGGCTGGTCTGAATCGCGCTTGTGGTCTTGTTGATCGCAACCACGGTCAGCGCGCCATCACTCGAACGAAGCGCGCCGTACACCGACAGCTGGCCCTGGTCCGTGCTGTTTGAATTCACCGAGGTATTGCCGAATTGGCCGCCGGCGCCATCGTAGTTGCGGTACAGCCGAAAACTGTAGGCGACCGGGTCGGTCGGTTTTGGCACCGTCCACAAATTCGCGAAATCCAGGCTTTGCCGGCCGTAAATTCCCAGCACGTCGGCTTCGGTGAGCGCGTCCACGAGCGGATTCGTGCCGCTGCTGAAACTGTATTCCGAAATCGCCAGCTTCGTTCCGGGATAATACGTTTGAATCCAATTCTGAAAACGGGGCAGCAGCATCATCGGCCCGTCGAAATAAAATTGTTCGACCCAGCTGCCCGAATTGAACGTGGGATCCCAGAGCGCGCGAGTGGAGGCCAGCTCGGCCGCATCCGTAGAGCCGCCGCCGTAATAATGTTCGTCGAAGTAATCCAGGATGCGTTGGTGGTTGGTTTGATCGTACGCTGCCATCTGCTGCAAGTAATATTGCCCGGCGAATAGATTGTTCTGTTCGCTGGGAGTTCCGATCCACCCGCCTAGCGTGAAATCCACGGGTCCAAAAACTTTGGCGCTCGGATCGGTTTGCTTGATCATCGCGGCATATTGCTGGCCCAGGCTGATAATCGTGTTGTAATCGGGCTGGTTGGGCTCCACGTCGCGATGCGTATTGCTCCAACCGCCCGGTTCATTGTCGAGCTGATAATACGGAACGCCACCGTTCGCGGCGGTGCCGAATGTCGATATGAGGTGCTGCAGCCAGCCCTGCTGCAGAGCAACGGTGTTATCAATGTGATTGGCGAAAATATTGTTGTCAGTCAGCTGCACTCCGGCGGTCGTGAGGCTGTTGCCGCAGTTGTCGCCATTGGGATGCACGTAGGGGTTCGTGGATTGCTGCGCACCGTACACCGAAACCGGAAAACTGCAGGACCACGCCGCTGATTTGTTCACGTAAGGGATGATGGGAATCGTCAGCAGCGTGTGCGCATTGGAAGCGGTTTTATAAGTGTTGATCATCAGATCGGCGGAGGCGCTGGGCGTTGCCGTCGCTTCGCCATTGCCGCCCATGAAATACCAGTCGAATCCGGAGTTGCTGGAGTCCACTTGCCAGTTGTAACGGGTTGTTCCGTCTCCGCCCCAGCGGATATTGGGAACCTGAATTTCTTTCGCGAATCCTGCGTCCAAATTATAATTTGCGATGCCGTAAACGTCGGGATTGATGGGATGCGGATTGCCGGCTGCGTCCACCGTCAGCACGGGCGTCGTTTGGGCCACGCTGGGTTGCGTTGCCGCAAAAGCTAGCATCATTGTCGCGGCCGAATAACAGGCGAAGCGAAACAAAGTTCGGCGCATGAATCCTTCCTAGAGAATACGACCCTACGAGGAAATGTTTTCGGAGATGAAACTAGCGACCCGTCGTACTACGGTCAATGGTACGCAAGGTCAGGTCACGGAAATGGCGCTGCCGGCGTGAGATGCGCGACTCGGTTTCCGGGCCACACGAGTCCCTTTTCTGCTGAAACCTGGAATCCACCGCAATCGTGTACTCTGAGCGAAGATCGTCGCCGACCAAGGAGGTCGAAAAATGACGCGCACCACCGCTCTTCTCGTACTGCTTGTTGCCGCAACTCTTGAAGCTGGCGGCGATGCAATAGTGAGGATCGGGCTGCAGGCGAATGTGCTATGGCAGCGAGCAGCGATGTTCGCACTCGGGGCCATGGTGTTGTTTGCGTATGGGTGGACCGTCAATGCACCTCCGTGGGATTTTGGAAAGCTGATCGGCGTCTATATTGTTTTCTTTTTTCTCATCGCGCAACTCATCTCCTGGTTGATTTTCAAGCACACCCCATCGCTTGCAGTTCTGGTAGGAGGCGCGCTTATCGTGGCAGGCGGCGTGATCATTTCGACCGCGAAGGCGTGAGGTGCGATCTACGGAGGACCTTAAAGGAAGCACGAATCGAGGTCTGCCATGCTCACCAGTGGCTACTTCGTCTGCTCTGCATCATTCTTTCTTCCGCCATGTCGAAACGCCACCACCACGATGCCTGCTGAATCGGAATCGATCCCCGCGCGCTTTCCTGGGACGAAGCGCCACTGCCGCAGCGCAGCAAGGGCTTCAGGCGCAAGCGATTCTGATTGACTCAAGACTTTCGCGGAACTGAGCTGACCGTCAGCCGCAACAACGTCGGAGAGAATCACCCCGCCATCCCGATCCATCGCAGATGGAAACAACGGGTCAGCGGTAACAACCGGCAACGCGGCTCGCTCAGGCCAAACTACCGAAGGTTCATCGAACTTGTGGACCGCTGGCGCCCGCCCGCGTTCGTCCAATTGCAAAAATTGAAAAGTAATGCCCACTCGGGCTGCGACGGAATGTCCGCCCAGGCTAGCAGGATAAAAACTCCAAGTTTGCACAGCGTCGAGCGCTTTTTCCAGAAAAGGAGACGTGCCGCGCACCACGCGTATTTGCATGAGCCTTCCGTGACTGTCGATCAGAGAATCCAGAACCACCTCGCCCCCAAAAATTGCTTGCGACGGGAAAGAACAGGCCACCAGCGAAAGCGGAGTGGGCGGTGAAAAACCTTCGGCTGGCTGCGCCGGGTGGCTCCCGGAATTCGAATCTCCGGAAGTCGTGTGCCACGATATTTCCTTTTGCTTCAGAAGTGCGATCGCGTAATGCATGGGCACAGCCGCTCCAACGCCCGGCCTGCCTTGGTCCGCAGGCGCCAGCATCGAGGCGGAAGTTGGCCGCAACCATTGTCCCTCGATCAGGCCGACAACTTCGCGGGATCCGTCAGAGATCACCGGTGCGCCACTTTGGCCCAACCGTACTTGATGGTTGAAGAGAAACAATTCCGTGTCGCTCCGCCCCTTCTCCAATTGAGAAAATCTGAAATCGAACACTTCTCCCGATGCGCGATCATCCAGCGACCCGTCCAGAGTGTAGGCGTCCAGCGGCTTGGCCGGGCGAGTGGATGGAATCACAACACTTTCGCTCTCCACCACCCAGTCGGATGTCAGCGGCAGATATTTCACCGTGTGTGGACCTTCGAACGGATTCGGCGTGGCTCGCAGGATTGCCACATCGTGAGAACGATCTACGATCACCAATTCGGCTCGAACAAACCGGGAACGTCCCGACGGATCGTGCAGCAGAACGTATGCTTGGCCTCCGCGCAATTGGCTCAGCACGTGTGCTGCCGTGAGGAGATATCCCTGCTCGTTGATGAAGAAGCCGTTTCCGTAGAACAGGTAGTGATAGCCCCGGTCCGAAGAAGCCCGATCGGAAGAAGTTTGATCCACGGGATAGACGATCGAGCATACGGCGTCGGACAGCAGCGCGTCGTCCGCGGGATTTTCGGTCGCTCCGTGAATCGCCGGAAGCAAGAAAACGCAAGCCAGCGCGAAGAGTGCTGCGATGATCGTTCCGCTGATGAATTTCAATCGCATGAGGGCGCTGGCAGGAAGCCTTCTCCCACCACAAATAGCGTAGCGCAGCGCCGGCGCAATACAATTGACCTTAAGGACAGTTCTGCCGCAGCAGGCAACTCCTTCAAAGCATTGCAGTCGATACGTGTTCGATGCGCTGCCGTTGTGCCATCGAAAATTGCCGCGCGACGACCAACCGAAAGTTATGCGTGCTCGTGTTGCGGTGAATCAGCCGGCGCAAGGACCCAGACGCGGCTCAACACTCTTGCCACGCGCGGCGGCTGCGCGGTAGAGTCTCTGCTGTTCCCTGACTTAGAGACTTGGTCCGGTCGCGCCACGGTTCCAGGCTGCCTCCAGGACAAAAAAGGAAATTCCCTATGCGAATGAAACGCTTTCCGTTGGGACTTGGCATTGCGGCATTGTCTTGCCTGGCAGCGCTGTTGATCTTTTCCGGCCATCTGAAAGCCAGAAACGCCGCGGATTCTTCCTGGGGTTTCTCGACGGCCAATCTCGACACAACCTGCAAGCCCTGCGACAATTTCTATCAATTCGCAATGGGTGGATGGATCAAAGACAATCCCATCCCGGCGGAGTACGCCACCTGGGGCACTTTTACGCAGCTTCGGGACAATAATCTCACCGCCATGCGCACGATCCTCGACGCCGCAGCCAAGTCCAACGCTGCGCCCGGCTCCAATGAACAGAAGATCGGAGACTTCTATGCCAGCTGCATGGACACCAGCGCGATCGAGGCAGCCGGCCTGAAACCCATTGCCAGTGAACTCGCTGCGATCGACGCAATAAATGACCGAAAATCGCTGGACGCGACCATCGTGCTGCTCCAGAGGGAAGGAGCCAGCGTGCTCTTCCGCTTCTTCTCCGCGCAAGACATCAAGGACAGCACGCGCGTGATTGCGACGGCCAGCCAGGGCGGCCTCGGCATGCCCGACCGCGATTACTATTTCCGCGACGATGATAAATCCAAGCAACTGCGCGCGGACTACGAGCGACACGTCGCAAAAATGTTCGAACTCGCCGGCGATGCGCCGGATCAAGCGGCCGCCGAAGCCAAGACCGTACTGGCGATCGAGACGGCGCTGGCCAAGGCGTCTCGCACACGCGTGGAACTGCGCGACCCCGAAAAAAATTACAACCTGATGCCGCTCACGGAAATGAAGATCCTCACCCCAGACTGGTCCTGGGAAAACTACCTGCAAGCCATCGGCGCTCCTCCCGTCGAACAAGTGAACGTGCGCCAACCCGAATTCTTCAAGGAAATGAACCAGGAACTCGCGAGCGTTTCACTGCCTGACTGGAAGATTTATCTGCGCTGGCATGTGATCCACGATAGCGCTCCGGGTCTTCCCGAGCGATTTGTGCAGGAGAATTTCGACTTCTACGACAGAAAGCTTTCCGGAACCAAGGAGATCCAGCCACGCTGGAAGCGTTGCGTGCAGTCCACCGATCAGAATCTCGGCGAAGCTCTGGGACAAGTTTATGTGGATAAATACTTCCCGCCTGCTGCCAAAGCCCATGCCAAAGAAATGGTGAACAACCTCATCGCCGCGCTGCGCGACGACATCCCAACACTTTCCTGGATGGGGCCGGAGACCAAGAAGGAAGCCCTCGCCAAGCTCGAAGCTTTTAACGTGAAAATCGGCTACACCGATAAGTGGCGCGATTATTCGAAGCTCTCCATAGACCGCGGCTCTTATGCCGCCGATGTGCGTCGCAGTTTCGAATTCGAGTATGCCCGGCAGCTCGCCAAGATCGGTAAGCCGGTGGACCGAACCGAGTGGGGAATGACGCCTCCCACCGTGAACGCCTACTACAACTCCACTATGAACGAGATCGTTTTTCCCGCGGGCATACTGCAACCTCCTTTCTACAATCCCAACGCCGACGACGCTGTGAATTATGGCGGCATCGGTGCGGTGATCGGGCATGAAATCAGCCACGGCTTTGACGATCAGGGCTCCAAATTTGACGGCAAAGGCAACCTGCACGAGTGGTGGACGCCGGACGATCGCAAGAACTTCACCGATCGCGCCGACTGCGTGGTGAACCAATTCAATGGCTACGAAGTGGAACCCGGCCTGCACCAAAACGGCAAGCTCGTGCTCGGCGAGAGCATTGGCGACCTGGGAGGCGTAGCCATCGCTTACGCTGCGTACGAAAAATCCATCGAGGGCAAACGCCCGAAAGATATCGACGGATTTACGCCGGAGCAGCGCTTCTTCCTCGGGTGGGCCCAAGTGTGGGGTCAGAATCAAAGGGCGGAATCGGCACGTCTGCAAACCAACACCGATCCGCATCCGCTCGCCCGCTTTCGCGGGAATGGTCCGCTCTCGAACATGGAAGCGTTTGCCAAGGCCTTTGGCTGCAAAAAAGGCGACGCGATGGTCCGAGAGCAGCTCTGCAAGATCTGGTAGCTATGCCGCAACGCGTTGGCAATCGCACGAGTGGAGAAGTGTGAGCCGCTGGGCGCCGTCAGGAGATAATCGTCAGCATGCGTGTTGGAGTCTTCACTCCGCTGCTCTCTCAGCTTTCGCTGCCTGACGTCCTGAAGAAACTCTCTGCGCTGCGCATCAATACAATCGAGCTTGGCACTGGAAATTATCCGGGTGATGCGCACTGTAAGCTGGCAATGCTCGACGATAGCGGCGCCCTCGCGGCGTTTCAGAAGGTGCTTGCCGACCATGGGGCGCAGATCAGCGCCCTGAGTTGTCATGGGAACGCCTTGCATCCCGACCACGCGCGGGCAGAGCACGACCGAGCGGTAAGTCGCAAGACGATCCTGCTTGCAGAAAAACTCGGCATACCCGTGGTCATCGATTTTTCGGGATGTCCCGGCGATTCGCCGGGCTCGACCGCGCCCAACTGGGTCACCTGTCCGTGGCCCCCGGAATATCTGCAGGTTCTCGACTGGCAGTGGAACGAAGTCGTCGCTCCCTATTGGATCGAGCATGCAAAATTCGCGCAGGATCACGGCGTGAAGCTCGCCATCGAAATGCATCCTGGATTTGTGGTTTACAGTCCGGAAACCATGCTAAAGCTGCGTGCGATCGCCGGGCCCGGCGTGGGTTGCAACTTCGATCCCAGCCACTTGTTTTGGCAGGGCATCGATCCCATCGCGGCCGTGCGCGTGTTGGAAGGGGCGATTTTCCACGTCCACGCTAAAGATACGCAGCTCTACCCCAGTAATCTGCAGCGCGCCGGTGTGCTGGACACCAAGCCCTACACCGATGAGCGCGCGCGCAGTTGGATTTTTCGCACCTGCGGCTACGGTCACGGCGCCGAATGGTGGAACGAATTCATTTCCACGCTGCGGATGTTCGGCTACGATTCGGTGCTCTCCATCGAACACGAAGATAGCCTGCTCTCCGCTGAAGAGGGACTTACCAAGGCTGCGAATTTTCTCAATGAGATCGTGATCCGCGAGCGCCCGTCCGCGGCGTGGTGGCTGTAGCGGGCCGCGAAGATCAAACTCGATGAAAAGAATACCGAAAATAAAATGAACTCCGCCGCATGCTGATTTTCTCGACCATTGTTGCGATCTTCGTTTACGGGATGCTCTCCGCCATGTTGGGCACCATTTTGCCCGACCTGTCGGATCGCTTCCGCCTCTCGCCCCGCCAGAACGGCACCATCGCCTTCGCGCAGGCGCTCGGGCTGATCATCGCGTCGCTCGGCGTGGGCCCGCTGCTGGACAACGAAGGAAACAAGCTCGGACTTATGATCGGGCTCGCGTTGATCGCTACAGCGCTCTTTGCGCTTCCGCGCTCGTCCGGTTTTCGCAGCATTCTATTTTTGCTCTTCCTGCTCGGCGTGGGCGGAGGAATCGTCGTCACCGGCGCGAATGCGCTGGTCAGTGATGTGGGTGAAGCGCATCGAGCCACCGCGCTGAATATGGTGAATTTGTTTTTCGGGCTCGGCGGACTGGCCACCCCGTTCATCGCGGCGAACGTTTTCGGGCGAAACTGGGTTCGCCTTTGCTACACCATCGCCGCCCTCACCGTGGTCTCGCTGGCGATCGAAGCATCTACCAAAATGCCGGAGCCCACTCGCACAGGCGGGTTCGTGCTTGCGGATGCGGCGCCCGTTCTCGGTCGTCCCCTGCTTTTCCTGCTCGGATTATTCCTTTTTCTTTACGTCAGCTGCGAGGTGGGAATTTGGAACTGGCTGCCCCGTCATCTGATCGCGCAGGGCATTCCTGAATCGCGCGCGCTAAATATTCTTTCGCTGGGATTCGCGCTCGGCCTGCTGGTTGGCCGCGTCGGTGTCGCTCCGATCCTCATTCGCGTTCCCGCGATCACCGTTTTGCTCTTTGCGTCCGTCGTGATGGCGATCTCGACTTTTCTGATGCTGCGGCTGAGCAATCCGTTCACCGCTGCCATTCTGGTCTTCCTCGCAGGGCTTTCCATGGCGCCAGTTTTCCCCACCACACTCGCTATAGTCGGCGATAATTTCCCGCGCATGGCGGGAACCGCCATCGGCCTTGTGATTACCTGCGGTTGGATTGGTCTCGCTGTCAGTTCGCGCATCATCGGTTTCATCGCGGGCGGCGATCCGCGCCGGCTCAAAAAAGCACTGCTCGTAATCCCCGCTTCTGCCGTGCTGATGGTGGGTCTGGATTTAGCGATCCAGCATGTGCTGCGCTAAGGCAGCGATGCGCTCGGCGGGAAATGGAATCAGGAAATCCTGGCGCGCTAGACCGTCAGCGCTTTCATGTACTCCGCGTCAATCTTCAGCGCGTCCATTGGCGGCATATCGTACTGCTCCTGTTCGATAAAGGCATGTTTGATGTTGGCCTTTTTTGCCGCCAGGAAAATTGGACGGTAATCAATGTTTCCCTGGCCCAACTCGGCAGAAGGCGGCGGATTCACATCGGAACCCGGCTCGCCGCTCAATTTGAAGTCCTTCACATGCAGCATGGAAATGCGCGTGGGATAGCGCTTCAAATAATCCACCGGATTTTTGCCGCCCACGATCACCCACCCGCAGTCCATTTCCATCGTTACCTTTTCGGGATCTGTCATGCGCAGCAGCTCGTCGTAAATTACCACGCCATTCACCGCGCGAAACTCAGCAGTATGGTTGTGGTATCCAAATTTGATTCCGGCTGCATTCACGCGCTCGCCCAAGTGATTGAATTGCTCCGCGTTCCAGCGCCAGTCCTCGAGCGTCATGGCTTCTCTGGCCACCTTCTTATCCGCGGATTTCGCCGGCGACCCATGCGGAAATCCGGGCGACGCGCAGATGATGTACTCAAGCCCGAGCGCTTTCCCGAACTGGATGACGTCGTCGAGATGTGGCGCCAGGTCCGCAAACGAATAGTGGGCGCTTACGCAGTGCAGCCCCGCTTGTTCCATGGCCTGCTTCACGTCGCTCGCGCTGTGACCATAAAATCCCGCAGCTTCAACCTCACGGTAACCCAGCGCGCTCAACTGATGGAGCGTTCCTTCATAATCCTGCGGCAACAAATCCCTGACGGAATAGAGCTGCAATCCGAGTGGCAAGCCCAGCGGATTCGCCATCAGCCAGGATGCATCGGTGCACGCGGCGCCGAAAGCCACCGACGCCGATGCAGTCTTTAGGAAATTTCTTCGGGAGATTCCTCGCATGATCACCGCCCCTGTTCCGAAAAGACGCTCATCTCGATAATCGGCCGAACTGCGCTTACCCCTGAATCGTCTTCGCGTCCGCATTCCAAGTGGCAATCGTTTTGTTGAAGTACGCGTAGTTTGCCAGATGGCAGCCAATCGCGGTGTGATTGCCAAACACTTCATTCTCAACAGGTGTTTTGCGCGTCCGCACCGAGTTGAAAAAATTCGCCTGGTGCGCCGAAACGTCGCTATACCCTGCCGGCGCAGCAAAAATCTCGGACTGCACCGTCGTCTGATAATCCAGCGGCGTGGGTTGCGGATTTTCCACCGCCCACTTCGCCAGATACGCATTACGAAGCCGGGCCGGCCAACCCTTGGTCGAATACGTCTCGGGCTTGGGAGTAATATCCTGCGGCGTAAATGTCAGCGTCTGGTTCAGAATTTCCATCGTCCCCTTCGTGCCTTGGAATTTGATCGGTTCGCCGCCTTGATTGGCATTGTTCAGATTGCAGTACAGCGACACGCGGAAGCTGGGATAGTCATAAACCGTTTCAATCACGTCGGGGAAGTCGCGCCCGTCCTTCCAACGAAATAATCCGCCCGCTGTTTGCGCGCGTTGCGGAACTTCATTGATTCCCGCGACAAAGTGAATCCCCGAAAGCAGATGCACGAACAGATCCCCCGCCAGGCCCTCGCCGTAATCCGCGAAACAGCGCCAACGGAAGAACCGTGCCGCGTCGAACGGGCGCTGCGGCGCGCCTACCAGGAAGGCATTCCAGTCGATGGTCTGCTCGCTCGCGTCCGGCGGGATCGGATACACCCACGCGCCGCTGGGCGAATTCCGGTTTGACGATCCTTCGATCAAGAAAACTTCGCCGAGCGCACCCGACGAATACAGCTCGCGCGCCTTTTCGTACACGATGGAGCTGACGCGCTGGCTGCCCACTTGCATGATGCGATTTCCTTTTCGCAGCGCATCCACCATCGCGAAGCCGTCCTCCACGTTGTGCGACATCGGCTTTTCACAGTAGACGTCTTTCCCTGCCGCGCAAGCATCCACCACTACCCGGCGATGTTGATGATCGGGAACTGCGACGATCACCGCGTCGACATCCTTGCGGTCGAGAATTTCTTTGTAATTGCGCGTTGCCGGCACCTGATTCTTCACCGCTTCCTGCGCCGCCTGGTGCCGGCTGTCGTAAAGATCACACACCGCGACGCATTCCACGCCAGGCACCGCGAGCGACGCATCGAGCAATTCGCATCCGCGCGTGCCCGTGCCAATGGATGCGAATCGGACGCGATCGCTCGGCGCCACCGCGCGGCCGGCGCCCCATAGCGCTGCCGGCTCCAGCAAGTTAATCTTGGAACTCGCTCCGGCAGCGACGGAGCCTGCGCTGATCTGCATGAATGACCTGCGTGTTAGTGGGTTCATTCGTTGTCCTTTCTTGCACGCATCGTCCGCGCTCGACCGACTGCATTGTCGACCGCGGTACACGTGATGTCGAGATTTTTCTCTACAAGTGATGTCCGCGGCGATCAGCGACGCGCTGGATCGGATGACGTGAGAACAAGCGGATATCGACGGATTCGGACGACAACGAGAATCACAGCGAAAGCTATTTTGTTGAGGCGGTGTCCGTCAATTCATAGCTCACAAATGCCAGCCGTTTGCTGTCCGGCGACCATGACGGCACATTGATCGTGCCCTGGCCGCCGAACAATTTCGCCAGAACGCTAATCTTCCCATCTTGGCGGGACATCAGCCGCAGCGTAACGTCCTTATTCGGCGGATGACCCGTCACACTTTTATCGAAGGAGAGAATAACCATCCATTTCCCGTCCGGAGAAATGTGCGGGAACCAATCGTTGAAATCATCGTGGGTGATCTGCTCCTGCTCGCTGCCATCGGGGCGCATGCGCCAAATCTGCATGATGCCGGTGCGCACGGAATTGAAGTAAATATATTTCCCGTCGGGCGAATATTCAGGCCCGTCATCCAGGCCCTTGGCCGTCGTCAGCCGCGTTTCCGCGCCTCCCGCGGCCGGAATCGAATAAATATCGAAGTCCCCGTTTCGTTCGCCGACAAACGCCAGCGTGCTTCCGTCCGGCGACCACCCGTGCCAGTACGATGGAGAGTTCTGCGTGATGCGCTGGGGCGCGCCGCCGCCAAACGGAACTGTGTAAACGATCGAATTATGGTTACCCTGCGATTGGTCGCTGATCGCGATGAACTTTGAATCCGGCGAAATTCCGTGATCGTTGTTGCAGCGGATGGCGAATCCGGTGTCAATCACTTCCGGCTTTCCGCCGGCTACGGGCAAGCGGTAGATCCGTCCATCCTGGTTGAGGAGGAAAAATGCGCCATCGCGCGTCCAATTCGGCGCCTCGAAATGTTCCGGCGCGGAGTAAACCACCGTTCGCGCTTTTGATCCGATATCAATCGTTTCTAGCTTGCTGATTACCGCCGGCGTTGCGCCTGATGATTGCCCCCAGGCGAAACACGACAACGCAAAAGCGCACAGCGTTGCCACTGCCGCGATAATATTTTTGTTCATAAATTTCTCGATCGCTGGGAAGCGCACCTCGAGTTCAGTGGGCTGCGACGCGCGCACCAGACCGGGACAAACTCCCGAATAACAAAACGCATTCTAGCATGGCGGAATTTCGCCAACAGAAAGCAGCACGAACCGCTGGCTCGAACCGACGCATGAGGGAAACTATGGCGAAAAAGAATTCTGCAAGTACTTGAAAAGAGTGGGGCGCTCAAGGGGACGATTTTAGAACTTTTCTCGGCGCTTTTGCGGTTGCCTTGCTGCAGATCGAGTTCCCCGAGCTGAGCCTCCTAGCCAGTTCGAGATTGACAGAAACGACGTCGACGAAGGCTGCGCAAGGTGCGCCTGTGAGCTAACATGGGTTAGCTAAGGAGCTGCGATGAGTGTCGTTACCATTCACCAAGCCAAGACAAACCTTTCTCGGTTAATTAAGAAAGCTTCCGCGGGCGAAGATGTGATCATTGCGCGTGGGTCAAAACCCGTAGCGCGGCTCGTTCCCGTCGGAGAGCTAAAGGGCAAACGCCAGCCAGGGTCGTTGAAAGGAAAATTGCGAGTCGGACCTGAGTTTTTTGATCCTCTCCCGAAGAGCGAACTGTCAGGCTCGGAGTAGTCCAATTGCGAGCGCTCCTCGATACGCATGCTTTGCTCTGGTGGCTCTCAGATGACCCAGCACTGACCCGGGCCGCTCGAAAAACGATTGCAGAAACGAAAAACACGCTAATGGTAAGCGCTGCGTCGGCTTGGGAAATCGCGAGCAAGGTCAGGCTGGGAAAACTCGCGACTGCTACTGACTTGGCGGCGGATTTCTCTGGGGCAATTGAACGCGAAGGATTTCAACTACTAGCCATTTCTGCGGAGCATGGTATTCGCGCCGGACTCTTGCGTGGCCCTCACAAGGATCCATTTGACCGAATGCTCATTGCTCAAGCCCAGGCAGAAAATCTGCCGATCATAAGTAATGAAGTATCCTTCGAAAGCTATGGCGTGCGGCGCATTTGGTGAAGGCTTCGTCAACCAGACGGTTTCGGCACCAACTGTCAGCGACGGAACCCAATTCAATGGCTCTGAACGACCGCGAGGCTAGCCCTCTGAATCATTCAGAATGAGGCACTGAGCGGCCTGAGACCTAGGTAACACATTGTACCGGACACATGGGTGACACTGTCTCCCCGTAATGGGGAGAGAGTTATGCCTTGGAAGGAGTGT